>Ga0233372_1000042_pt1 | contig 54540 bp, 60 predicted proteins | sample ElkDunMinimDraft_4_FD_191538 | JGI IMG/M metagenome (GOLD analysis project Ga0233372, IMG submission 191538) | Fecal eukaryotic communites from dung pellets of Tule Elk in California, USA - Elk Dung D8 | ecosystem: Host-associated > Mammals > Digestive system > Large intestine > Fecal | place... | reverse complement strand
CCGAGGCCTTGATCCCGAGCTTGTGCTCGAGCCGCTCGACCGTGATGCCGGGGAGCGACTTGGGGACCACGAACGACTTGATCGCGGCACGGCCCAGGCTCTTGTCGAGCGTGGCCCACACGACGACCGCGTCGCTCCGGTCGCCGGAGGTGACGAAGATCTTCTCGCCGTTGAGGACGTACGCGTCGCCGTCCTTGACGGCCGTGGTCGTGATGGCGGCCGAGTCGGAACCGCATGCGGGCTCGGTGATCGCCATCGAGGCCCACATGCCGTCGAACCGCTCGAGCTGCTCATCGGTCGCGACCGAGGCGATCGCCGAGTTGCCCAGGCCCTGACGCGGCATCGACAGGGTCAGACCCACGTCGCCCCAGCAGGTCTCCGCGACCGAGAGGACCGAGGCCATGTTGGAACCGTTGCGGACGCCCTCGCCCGCGTCGGCGGCGCGGCGCACCCCTGTGGCGCCGGCCCCCTGGCCCTGACCGGAGTCGCCCATCCCGTCGACGATGGCCGCCAGGATGTCGAGCTCCTTGGGATACTCGTGCTCGGCGAGGTCGTACTTGCGTGAGTTGGCGCGGAGGAACTCGGTGGCGACCCGATGGGCCTGTTCGACGAAGCCACGGAACTTCCTCGGCGTCTCGAGACTGATCATCAGCTTTCTTTCCTGTTCTGCGGCCCCTCAGACGAGGAGGCCGCCCTCCATGACGCCGACGGCACGCAGGTCGCGGTACCACCGCTCGACCGGGTGCTCCTTGGTGAAACCGTGGCCTCCGAGGAGCTGGACCCCGTCGGTGCCGATCTTCATGCCGTACTCGGAGCAGAGCCGCCGCGAGAGCGCCGCCTCCCGCGCGAAGGGCTTGCCGAGGTCGGCGCGCGAGGCGGCGCGCAGGGTGGTGAGCCGCGCCCCCTCCAGCTCGATCGCCATGTCGGCGACCATGAAGGCGACGCCCTGCCGGTGCGCGACCGGCTCACCGAAGGCCTTGCGCTCCTTCACGTACGGGGTGACGTAGTCGAGGACCGCACGCATCGTGCCGAGCGCCAGGCTGCTCCAGGCGACGCGCGCGAGCCGGACGGAGTCGGCGTAGCCGTCCACGCTCTCGGCGAGCAGCGCCTCGGGCCCGACGGTCACGCCGTCGAGCACCAGCCGCGACAGCGAGGCCCCGCGAAGGCCCATCGACGGGTCGGTCTCGAGCACGAGTCCCGGGGTGCTGGACTCGAGGACGAACAAGCCGTGCCGGCCGTCGTCGAGCCGTGCCGCGACGACGAAGAGCTCCGCGGCGGAGCCTCGGATGACGCCCGACTTCACGCCGTCGAGCACGAAGCCGCCCGGGAGCTTGCGCGCCGTGGTGCGCAGCGCGGTCGGGTCGAAGAGCGCATGGGGCTCGGCGACCGCGAGCGCAGCAGCGGGAACGTCGGCGCCGGTGAACGCCGGGAGGTAGGTCGCCTGCTGGGCGGAGTCACCCCACAGCCCGATCGCGGTGGCGACGGCTCCGGGCGCGAGCAGGGCGGCGGCGATGCCCATGTCGCCCTTGCCCAGCGCCTCGGCGACGAGCGCGCCGGTGGTCGCGGAGCGCTCGGCCGCCAGCCCACCGAGCTCCTCGGGGAGTCCCGTCAGCGTGAGGCCGAGCTCACCGGCCTGGACGATGACGTCAGCCGGGGTCTCGTTGGCAGCCTCTGCCTTCTCCACGGCCGGGCGGACGACCTCGGTCGCGAACTGGCCGACGAGGTCGACCATCATCTGCTGGTCCTCGGTCGGCGTCAGGTCGAAGACACCGCTGCCCGGCGCCGCGGAGGGCCGCACCGGCGCCCCAGCGCCAGGGACCCGCTTGAACCCCCTGCTGACGGCAGCGGCGGTACGGAAGCCGACGCGTGCGCCGTGGTAGGCCACCTGCTCCGAGGGCCCTCGAAGGTTGAGCCGGTCGAGGACGGGCAGAGAGGCGATCCGGTTGAGGACGGCGAGACCCTTGCTCATGGGGTCCCGACGCGTCGAGTGCGCTGTCACAGCGTCTCCTGACGAGGTCATGCGGGTAGGACGTCGCCCTACTGTAACTCTGAGTTGCACATTTGTGCACCCCGGTACGGGATCGGTCCGGAGATCAGACCTCCGAGCGGTCGGATACCCTTCCCAGGTCAGCGATCGAAGGCCGTCGAACGCCGCGAAGGAGCCTGTGTTGTCCGTCTCACTGCCTACCGGAGGCACCGTACGACCCATCACCCGGTGGGGCGAGCCGGTCATGCACCGCAAGCTGACGCCGGTGACGACGTACGACGAGGACCTCGAGCGGCTCGTCGCCGACATGTTCGCCACGATGTACGCGGCCGAGGGTGCGGGTCTCGCCGCCAACCAGATCGGCGTCGACCTTCAGGTCTTCGTGTTCGACTGCACCGACGGCGCCAACAAGAGGGTCGTCGGCGTGGTCTGCAACCCGGTGCTGACGCTTCCGGACACCGGTGACCGCAACCTCGACGACAGCGAGGAAGGCTGCCTCTCGCTCCCCGGCGCGTACACGTACTGCGCCCGTCCGGACTGGTCGCAGGTCGACGGCACCGACCACACCGGTGCTCCCGTGACCTACGTGGGCGAGGGCGGCACGCTCGCGCGCTGCCTGCAGCACGAGACCGACCACCTCATGGGGACCGTCTTCGGTGACCGCGTCCCCTCGCGGGCCCGCAAGAAGCTCTACAAGCAGGCCGAGGCGATCGCCGAGGACTACCCGGCCGAGTGGCCTGCCGTCGCCCGCGTCAGCAGCGCCCACGACCTCTGAGGTCGCGCACTAACCGGACCTCGGGGGACCGAGCGCCCAGCACGCCACGGCCGTCGCGGCTGCCACGTTGAGCGAGTCGATGCCGGCGGCCATCGGCACGGTCACCCGGACGTCCGCGCTGCGCGTCCAGTGGGGGGACAGCCCGTCGCCCTCCGAGCCGACCATGACGGCCACCTTGTCCCCCAGGTCGCTCGCGGCCACCTCGCGCAGGTCACGCGCATCCTCCGCGAGCGTCATCGCGAGGCTGGTCCAGCCGAGCTCGCGCAGGAGGTCCGGGAACGCGTACCAGTCGTCGACGCGTGCGTACGGCAGCCAGAACACCGAACCCATCGCGACCTTGATCGCGCGGCGGTAGAGCGGGTCCGCGCAGCGCGGTGACAGGATGACCGCGTCGAAGCCGAGCGCGGCCGCGCTACGGAAGACCGCGCCGATGTTGGTGTGGTCCACCAGGTCCTCCGCGACGACGACGCGGCGGGCCCCGGCGAGGACCTCCTCCACGGACACGAGCGGACGCCGGTCCAGGCTGGCCAGCGCGCCGCGGTGCACGTGGAAACCGGTGACGCCCTCGATCGCGGCCTCGCTCATCACGTACACGGGGGCGTCGGTCGTCGCGAGCACGTCGGACAACGTGTCCAACCAGCGTGGCGCCATGAGGAACGAGCGTGCCTGGTGCCCGGACTCCAGCGCCCGGCGCACGACCTTCTCGCCCTCGGCGATGAAGACCCCTCGCTCGGACTCGAGCAGCTTGCGCAGCTGGACGTCACGGAGGTCGACGTAGTCGCGCAGCCGAGGGTCCGACGGGTCCGTGACCTCGACGATCTCAGCCACGCCGGTCGCCACGCAGCGCCGCGACGAGCCGGTCGCGGGTCCGCGCCGAACGCGCCGGGTCCCGGTTCGACAGGACGGCGACCGTCGTCTCGTCCACGTGCCCGACGGCGGGCGTCCACGCGGTGCCGAGCGGTGCGTCGTCGGCCCGGACGCAGAACACCCGTGCCGCGTTCGCCTCCTCGAGGACGGCGGCGTTGACGGCGGGGCGGTCGGTGGACGCCATCGCGTACCAGGCGCCAGCGAGGTCGCCTGGTTCGTAGGCCCGCTCGACCAGCGTGATGTCGCCACGGTCGGCGGCCTCCCGGACCACCGGGTCCACCTCCGGCGAGACCACCGTCAGCGCAGCTCCCGCCTCCAAGAACGCCGGGAGCCGGCGCGCGGCGACGTGCCCACCACCGACGACGACGACGCGGCGGCCGGCGAGGACGAGCCCGGCGGGGTACGGAGGATGGGTCAGTCCGGGTCCGTGGTTCACGCCCCGATGCTATCGAGGAGGGTGACGCGATAGCGTCGCCGGAGAGCCGAACCGACCCAAGGAGCAGCGATGAGCCTCGACCGTCCGGTGCCACCGAACCCGTACGACTTCCTTCCCCCGGTCCCGTCGTTCACGGTCACCAGCACGGAGCTGAGCGACGGTGACGCGCTGAACGAGGCTCAGGTGTACGCGGCAGGCAACCGGTCGCCGCAGCTGGCGTGGGACGGGTTCCCGGACACGACGAAGAGCTTCGTCGTCACCTGCTTCGACCCGGACGCGCCGACGCCCTCGGGATTCTGGCACTGGGTGCTCGTCGACGTTCCCGCGGACGTGCGCAGCCTTGAGGCCGGCGCGGGCTCCGGAGGACTCGTGCCGGCCGGCGCCTTCCACGTGCGCAACGACTTCGGCACCCACGACTTCGCCGGCGCCGCACCCCCCGAGGGGGACCGCGCGCACCGCTACTACTTCGTGGTGCACGCCGTCGGCGAGGAGCGCCTGGGTGTGGACGACCAGGCGACCCCCGCCGTCGTGTCGTTCAACCTCGCGTTCAAGACACTTGCGCGGGCGACACTTCTCGGGACGTACCAGCACTGATCAGACGCTCGCAGTCACCGATCGACTCGGCGAGCATCCGTCGCAGGACCGTGTCGGAGTCGGTGCTGACGGAGCGCACGACGCCGTCCACGCTGTTGAGCACGATCCTGGGGGCGGCGCGACGCGCGAAGTGCTTCGGGTGCGTGGTCAGTCCGCGACGGAACCCACGCGCCCACTGCTCGGCGCTCGGCGCCTGCGCGAACGCGTCGCCGATCAGCGGTCCGAACTCCTCGGGCAGCGTCGTCTCGGTCTCCTCCAGGTAGCGCTCGCACGCGAGCAGCCCGACAGCCAGGGCCCGCTGGTGCGCTCTCGGGGAGAGCGGCAGGGCGATCGAGGCTGCACGGATGCAGATCGCGGCGTGGAGACGGGAATCGGTGCTGTTGAGACCGACGACGCGCGGCACCAGCTCCACCATGGTGACCCGGGTGTCATCGGTGACGTTGTCGTTGACCAACCGGGCGAGCCCGGCCAGCAGAGGGTGAGTGCACGCCGGTTGATCACTCCACTTCTCACCGGCGAGGTATGACGCGAACTCCATGAAGCATGCCCCCTTGCGGGGGTTCCGGTGCTTGCCCGGCGAGAGAACCGGGACGAGCTCGGGGACGCTGCTAGACCGCATGGCGACCTCCTGAGGAGGGGCTGTTCTGACCTTTTCCTCAGTGTGCGCCCGATCCGGCGTCCGCGCCACCTTCGCCCGGCACCAGATCTGCCGGTCGGGACGATCAGCGCTGCGGCGCCGGGGGCTCCTCCCAGATCTCCGTGGTGTCGTCCTCCCACGCCTCCACCGGCTCCTCACCGGTCGAGGGCTGCGGCTCCTGGACAGGCTGAGCTGTCCGCTGGGCCATCCGCTGGATCTCCGGCGCCGATGCCGCCTTGGCAGCCTCCAGCGCCTCGTCCACCGCGCGGTGCGCCTCCGTGAGGTCGGGCTCCATGACCTCGTCGACCGGGGCGTCGTACGAGACGCGGTTGCGGGGACCCTCGGAGAACGCCGGGATCTGACCGACCGCGGCGCCGAGCCCCTTGAGCGCGTCGCCGACCTCGCTCGGGATGATCCAGAGCTTGTTGGCGTCGCCCTGCGCGATCTCGGGGAGCATCTGGAGGTACTGGTAGGCCAGCAGCGACTGGTCGGGCTGTCCGTCGTGGATCGCCTGGAAGACGGTCGAGATGGCCTGCGCCTCGCCCTGCGCGGTCAGGATCTGCGACTCACGCTTGGCCTGGGCACTGAGGATCTGCGCCTCACGGTCGCCCTCGGCGCGGAGGATCTGCGACTGCTTCTCACCCTCGGCGGTGAGGATGGCGGCCTGCCGGCTGCCCTCGGCCTGGAGGATCGCGGCGCGCTTGTCGCGGTCGGCGCGCATCTGCTTCTCCATCGAGTCCTTGATGGAGGGCGGCGGATCGACGCCCTTGAGCTCGACGCGGTTGACCCGGATCCCCCACTTGCCGGTGGCCTCGTCCAGCACGCCGCGCAGCTTGGTGTTGATCTCGTCGCGGCTGGTCAGGGTCTGCTCGAGCGTCATGCCGCCGATGATGTTGCGCAGCGTCGTCATGGTGAGCTGCTCGATCGCCTGGATGTAGTTGGAGATCTCGTACGTCGCGGCGATCGGGTTGGTGACCTGGAAGTAGATGACGGTGTCGATCGAGACGACCAGGTTGTCCTCGGTGATGACCGGCTGCGGCGGGAACGACACGACCTGCTCGCGGAGGTCGATCTTGAACGAGACCTTGTCGACGAACGGCGTGATGATGTTCAGGCCGGCGTTGAGGGTGGTCTTGTACTTGCCGAATCGCTCCACGATGCCCGCCCGCGCCTGCGGGACGATCTGGATCGACTTGGCCAGCACGACGATCACGGCGATCGCGAGCAGGGCCAGGATGATGAGAGCCGGCATGAAGTTCCTCGATCCTCGGGGACTGTGCCCCGGAGAATAGCGCACCACCTGAAGGCGCCCCACGCCCGCCCGGAGTCACTCGGCGGGATAGACCACCGCGGTCGCGCCGTCGATCTCGAAGACCGCGACGACGGTCCCTTCCTCGATCGTCACGTCGGGGTCGAACGCCCGCGCGGACCAGGTCTCGCCGCCGAGCTTGACCTGCCCCTGCGTCGCATCGACCGCGCTCAGCGCCACACCTGAGGCACCGACGAGCGCCTTCGTCCCCGTCTTGAGGTCAGGGCCGCTGTGCAGCCGCTTGATCAGCGACGGACGCGCCAGCGCCAGCATGCCGAGCGAGACCGCGATGGCGACGACCGCGCTCACGGTGACGGAAGCGCCCAGCGCCGCGCTCCCCGCACCCGCGAACGCACCCACGGCAAGCATCAGGAGCACCAGGTCGAGACTGAGCAGCTCGGCCGTCGCCAGCACCAGGCCGACTCCCAGCCAGCCAGCCCACGCGTTGTCCCCGAGCCACTCCCAGAAGCCGTTCATGACGGTGACTCTAGGCGACGGACGGCCCGGACGAGCCGGCCTCCCGCAGCGACGAGGTCAGCGGGGTGCACGGCGGGCGGCGTAACGCCCGTCGCGCTCCTCGAGGATCAGCGGCATGTGGAAGGTGATCGCGAGGTTCTGGGCGGTGAGCGTCTCGGCGATCGGGCCCTGCGCCGTGATCTTGCCGTCGCGCACCATCAGCACGTGCGTGAAGCCCGGCGGGACCTCTTCGACGTGGTGCGACACGAGGACCAGCACCGGTGCCTCGGGGTCGCGCGCCAGCTTGCCGAGGTTGGAGACGAGGTCCTCGCGGCCCCCGAGGTCGAGACCCGCGGCCGGCTCGTCGAGCAGCAGGAGCTCCGGGTCGGTCATCAGCGCACGCGCGATCAGCACGCGCTTGCGCTCCCCCTCGCTGAGCGTGCCGAACGTACGGTCGACGAGGTGCTCGACACCCATCAGCCGGAGGATCAGGAGAGCCTGCGACTCGTCGAACTCCTCGTACTCCTCGCGCCACCGGCCGGTCACCCCGTACGAGGCGGTGAGGACGACGTCCAGCACGCGCTCGCCGCGCGGGATCCGTTCGGCGACCGCAGCGCTCGTGTAGCCGATGCGCGGCCGCAGCTCGAAGACGTCCACAGCGCCGAGGATCTCGCCGAGAACGGTGGCCGTCCCCTCGCTCGGATGCATCTGCGTCGCAGCGATCTGCAGCATCGTGGTCTTGCCTGCGCCGTTCGGTCCGAGGACGACCCAGCGTTCTCCCTCACGGACGGTCCAGCTGACGTCGTCGAGCAAGGTGTGAGTGCCGCGTCGTACGGTGACGTCGGCGAGCTCGAGCACGGGCGCCATGCACTACTCCTGCACGTTGGGGTGGGCGCCCCCAACCTACGGCACCGCAAGGGCGACCGCCTGACGCGGGTTGCCCTCCACGTCCTAGGCTCGTCGTCGTGCCCTCGTTGTCCCGTTCCGCGCGCTGGGTCTGCTGGTTCAACGCTTGGCTCGCCGGCGCCGCCCCGCTCGAGACCGCCGTCGACGCCGTCCGCGCGGACGACGCCGCGCACCACGTTCTCGGAACCGCCGCGCCCGGCTCAGAGACGCCCCCGCCGGAGCCGCTCCTGCTCGCGTGGGGTGCGTTGCGACGCGCCGGTGCTACGGGTGCGAGCCTGTCGCTGCCCGAGCCCGGCGACCCGTACGGGCTCGCCGGTCCGGCGGTGTTCACGGCGGCGGCGACCGACTGCGGCGAGGCCGTGGTCGTCGACGGTCTCGGGCTCGGCCTGATCCCGGAGGTGGTCGGGAGCGGTGTCTTCTGGCACCGGTACGAGGCCAACCCCGCGCCGCACACCGCCGGGCTCGCCGAGGCGTCGCGGGAGCTGCGTACGGAGCTGGTGGTCACCGCGGACGAGCTCCTCACGCTCGACGTCGCACGCTGGCAGCCCGAGGTCCGCGAGGCGCTGTCCGGCATCCGCGACGCGACCGACGCGCTCCTGGCTCCTGGGTACGCGCCGCGCGCGGAGGAGCTCGCCGCCACCGCACAACGCTGTCTCGCGATCGCCGAGCTCGCGGCCGGTACCGACTCCGCGGCCGTCACCGCCTGGGAGGTCGAGGCCCGCGGGAAGCACCTGCGGGGACTCGCCCGCACGGCACGGCACGCCCTGGTCGCCGCCTGCAACGCGGGCCGGCCCCGATAACCTCGGAGCCGTGAACGAGCCCGTCCCCACCCCGACCGCGCCGCTCGACGCCCCCACGGTCTCCGTGACCCTGCTGGGTCGAGACCACGCCGGCGTGACCGCGCGGTTGTTCGAGGCGTTCGGCGCGTACGACCTCGAAGTCATCGACGTCGAGCAGCTCGTGGTGCGCGGCCGCCTGGTCCTGGCGGTCCTCCTCACCGAGCCTGCCGACCGCGCCGGGTTCGAGGCGGCGCTCTCCGCCGTCGCGGACGAGCTCGACATGCAGCTCGACGTCGCGTACGGCACGGGCGACAACCGCGGTCGCCGGCGCGGGCGCAGCCACGTCACCGTGCTCGGCGCTCCCCTGCTCCCCTCTGCCTTCGCCGCCGTGGCCGCGCAGGTGGCGGCCGCAGGCGGCAACATCGACCGGATCGTCCGGATGGCCCGCTACCCGGTCACCGCGATCGACCTCGACGTGTCCGGTGCCGACCCGGAGGTGCTGCGGCGTGCCCTCGCGCAGGAGGCGGCACGCCAGGGTGTCGACGTCGCCGTGCAGCCCTTGGGGATCCACCAGCACGCCCAGCGGCTGGTCGTGATGGACGTCGACTCCACGCTCATCCAGGGCGAGGTGATCGAGATGATCGCCGCGCACGCCGGGTGCGAGACCGAGGTCGCCCGTGTGACCTCGGCGGCGATGCGGGGCGACCTCGACTTCGCGGAGTCGCTCCACCAGCGTGTCGCCCTCCTCGAGGGCGTCGATGTCGCAGCGCTCGGCGAGGTGTACGAGGCGATCCAGCTGGCGCCAGGCGCCCGCACGATGATCCGTACGCTCAAGCGGCTCGGCTACCGGTTCGCGCTGGTCTCGGGTGGCTTCACGCAGATCATCGACAGGCTCGCCCTCGACCTGGGCATCGACTACTGGGCGGCCAACACCCTCGAGGTCGTCGACGGGCGGCTGACCGGCCGGGTCACCGGACCCGTGGTGGACCGCGCGGGCAAGGCGGCGGCGCTGCGCCGGTTCGCCGACGCCGCAGGGATCCCGCTGGACAACACCGTCGCGATCGGGGACGGCGCCAACGACCTCGACATGCTGGCCGCAGCCGGCCTCGGGATCGCGTTCAACGCCAAGCCCGCCGTACGCGACGCCGCGGACACCTCGTTGTCCGTCCCGTACCTCGACGCGATCGTCTTCCTGATGGGCATCACCCGCGAGGAGGTCGAGGCGGCCGACGCCGCCCTCGGCTGATCCGGCCCTCCCAGGCCGTCAGCGCGGCAGAGGCGCGAGGTAGTCCTCGAGCCGCATCGTCCGCGGGTCGATGTCGAACCAGTCCCCGTCGTACGTCAGCACCGCCGCCGCCGACGTCGGGAACCCCCGATCGCCGTACGCCTTCCACGCGCCGTTGTGCGTGCCGTCGTGGAGCATCCAGACGAGATCGCCCATCGACGGGTTGTGGCCGACCACGAGCACCGTGCTCGACTCGCTGTCTATGGTGCGGACCTCGTGGAGGACCCGGTGCGCGCTGGCCTCGTACAGGCCCTCGGGGTAGCCGACGTGCTCCGGTGGGATCCCGAGGGAGATGTTGAGGTCCTCGAACGTCTCTCGGGTCCGCACCGCCGGGGAGACCAGCGCACGGGTGGTGCCGGTGACGAAGTCGGCGAGCTGCTCTCCGCGCCGCCGGGCGTCGGCGTGGCCACGCCGCGTCAGGGCACGGGCCGTGTCGTCGCTCGCCGCCCCCTCCGCCTTGGCGTGGCGGACCACCACCAGCTGCTTCACGGGCTACTCGTCGTCCTCGAGGCGGAAGCCGATCTTGAGCGTCACCTGGTAGTGCTCGACCCGGTCTCCCTCGATGTGGCCACGGATGCCCTCGACCTCGAACCAGTCCAGGTGGCGAAGGGTCTTGGCGGCACGCTCGATGCCGTGGGTGATCGCCTCGGTGACCCCCTCCGTGGACGTGCCGACGATCTCGGTGATGCGGTAGGTGCGGTTCGTCATGCTGACCATCATGCCGCTGATCGACTGGCGTACCGTGGAGGGATGGAGGATCGCCGTGCTGACCCGGTCAGCATCACGACCGCGCAGGTCGCCCGCAGCGAGGAGCTGAGGCATCGGCAGAACCGTTACCTGGTGTCGATGCTGATCCGTACGGCCTGCTTCATCCTTGCCGTCGTCGTCGACGGGTGGGCCCGGTGGTTCTTCATCCTCGGCGCCGTCTTCCTGCCGTACGTGGCCGTCGTCTTCGCGAACACCGCGCGCCGCAAGCCCGTCGAGCAGGCCGACGTCCTCCACCCCGAGCCGATCGGCGAGCTGGGTCCCGGCCCGGTCACGCCGGACGAGGCGACGAAGGCCACCGACGACGACCGTGACGACACCCCTGAGGGACGCCAGGACCGATGACTGCCACCCCCGACGACGCCCCTCTCCTCTGTTCCGCCAAGGGCTGCGAGAAGCCTGCGAAGCACGCGCTGCTGTGGAACAACCCCAAGATCCACACGCCTGACCGGCGCAAGACCTGGCTCGCGTGCGACGAGCACGAGGAGTCGCTGCGCCGGTTCCTCTCGGCGCGGGGCTTCTGGAAGGAGACCCAGCCGGTCTCCGCCGACGTCTGAGCGACGCGGTCAGCCCCCGATGGCCGACATCGGCCGGCTGGGCTGGAGGAACCCGACGTCGTCGATGCCGTGACCGGGCAGCTTCGTCCACATCGCGGCGCGCCAGCGGTCGGCGATCTCGTCGTCGGAGGCTCCCCCGCGCAGCGCGGCCCGCAGGTCGGACTCCTCTCGGGCGAAGAGGCAGTTGCGGACCTGCCCGTCGGCCGTGAGCCGGACGCGGTCGCAGTCGCCGCAGAACGGGCGCGTGACGGAGGCGATGATCCCGACGGTCGCAGGTCCGCCGTCGACCAGGAACTCCTCGGCCGGTGCCGACCCACGGTCTCGGTCGGACGGCGTCAGGCTGACGTGCGGGGCGAGCTTCGCGAAGATCTCGTCAGCAGTCACCATCGAGTCGCGGTCCCAGCCGTGCTGGGCGTCGAGCGGCATCTGCTCGATGAACCTCAGGCGGTAGCCCCGCGCGAGGCACCAGTCGAGCAGCTCCGGCGCCTGGTCGTCGTTGATGCCGCGCAGCAGCACCGCGTTGACCTTGACGGGAGCGATGCCGGCGTCCTGTGCCGCCTCGAGGCCGGCGACGACGTCGGCGTGCCGGTCACGGCGGGTGATCCGCTCGAAGATCTCCGGCCGGACGGTGTCGAGGCTGATGTTGACGCGGTCGAGGCCGGCGTCCGCCAGGGCCCGCGCCGTGTGCTTCAGGCCGAGCCCGTTCGACGTCAGTGACACGGTCGGGGTGGGAGAGAGCGCCTTGGTGGCCGACACGATGCCGGCGAGTCCGCGACGGAGCAGCGGCTCCCCGCCGGTGAATCGGACGTCGGTGACGCCCAGGTGCTCGACGGCGATCGTCACCAGCCGGACCACCTCGTCGTCGGTGAGGGTCTGCTCGGTCGGCATCCAGTCGAGGCCCTCGGCCGGCATGCAGTACTGGCAGCGCAGGTTGCAGCGGTCGGTCAGCGAGACGCGCAGGTCGGTGGCCGTGCGACCGTGGCGGTCGACGAGCGTCCCGGTCGGCGCGACGGTCTCGGCAGTCATGCGGTCAGTCTAGGCACGAACGACCTCGATCCGCGCTGGTGTGGACGGGTTCGGTAACGTCGTGATGTGTACCGGTTCCTCATGACCCGCCGCTGGCTCGCGTTCGCGCTGTTCGTGGTCCTGCTGGCCGGCGTCTGCACCTGGCTCGGGTCCTGGCAGTTCGGACGGCTGGACGACCGCGTCGCCCGCAACGACGTCACCCGGCACAACATGGTGGCTCCTCCGGTCCCGGTCGACGAGGTCGCGACGTCCAAGATCGACCAGTCCGAGGACAACGAGTGGCGCCAGGTCGAGGTGACGGGCACGTACGACACGGCGAACCAGGTGATCGTCAAGTACCAGACCCGCGACGAGGGGTCGGGGGTCGACGTCGTCACCCCCCTCCGCACGGCTGACGGTCGGGCGGTCCTCGTCGAGCGTGGCTGGCTCCCGTCGGCCAACCGGACGGGCGCCGACGTCGACGTCCCCGCCGCACCCTCGGGCGAGGTGACCGTCGTCGGCTGGTGGCGGGCCAACGACAACGTGCCCGTACGCGCTGCTCAGCCCGACGCGTCCCGCCAGGTACGCGCCGTCTCCACCCTGGGCATCGCGCCCACGCTCGACTACCCCCTGTACGAGGGTGGCTACCTCCTGCTCGAGAAGCAGGACCCGCCGACCGAGGGGTTCCTCCTGCCCGACGGTCCCGAGCTCGGGCAGGGACCCCACTTCTTCTACGGGCTCCAGTGGTGGTTCTTCGGCGCGCTCGGCCTCATCGGCTTCCTCTGGTTCGCGTGGGCCGAGGCTCATCCCCGTGGCCCGCGCAAGGCAGGTCACGCCCGTCCGGGCCAGCGCAGCGTCCCCGCGGCCCGTGCGGCAGCAGAGCGCGCCGCAGCCGCACGGGCCGGCGGGCACAGCGCCGCTCCCGACTCACAGCGACCGGAGGGCACCTCCGTCGACCGGCAGCATGACGCCGGTGACGTACGAAGCGGCAGGTGACAGCAGGAAGGCCGCCGCTGCCCCGAACTCCTCGGGCCGACCGTAGCGTCGCAGCGGGATGGACTCCTCCGACGCGGCACGCGCCGCCTGCGGGTCTGCCGCCAGCGAGTCGAGGTGGCGAAGGCGGTCGGTCGCGATCCGGCCGGGCAGCAGCGCGTTGACCCGCACGCCACGAGGGCCCAGCTCGATCGACAGCTCCTTCGCGAGCATGGCGAGCCCGGGCCGGAGGCCGTTGCTGATCGCGAGGCCGCCGATCGGCGCACGTACGGACGACGAGAGCACCAGTGCGACCGCTCCCCCGTCCCCGAGCGCGGGAGCCAGCTCACGGACCAGCCTCACGGCGCCGAGGAACACCGACTCGAACGCTCCGCGCCACTGGTCCTCGGTCACGTCGGCGATCGCGCCACCGGGAGGACCGCCGACGCTCACGAGCAGCCCGTCGAAGCGCCCGTACCGCTCGGTCACCACGCGCAGCACCTCGGCCGGCGTCGCGGGGTCGGCGTTGTCGGCGACGACACCGGCCGCGCGCTCCCCCCCGAGCTGTGCGACCGCCGCTTCGACGGCGTCCGCGTCCCTGCCGGTGACGACCACAGAGGCGCCCTGGTCGACGAGGCTCTGTGCGCTGGCGAGGCCGAGGCCCTTGCTCGCGCCGGTGAGGACGTACGCCCGCCCCTCCAGGCCGAGGCTCATGACGCTCCCCCTGCGGCAGCGAGCAGCGCCCGGAACCGGCCGTGCTGTGCACGACGCTCCGCCGCGGACTGGGCCGCGAGATCGAGCGCGCCGGCCGACTGCAGGAGCGCCTTCGTCGCGCTGACCGCGCCGTGCGGTGCGCTGGTGAGCGCAGTGACGAGCTCTGCGACGCGAGCATCGAGCCCAGCGACGGGGACGGCCTCCAGCGCGATCCCGATCCGCGCCGCCTCGTCGGCCGCCACCCAGCGCGCGGTCGCGCAGATCTCCAGCGCGCGGGCGTAGCCGACAGCCTCGACGAGCGGCTTCGTGCCTGTGAGGTCAGGGACCAGGCCGAGCGCCGGCTCCTTCATGCAGAGCTGGGCGTCCTCGGCCACGATCCGCAGGTCGCACGCCAGCGCCAGCTGGAACCCGGCGCCGACCGCATGGCCCTGGACTGCCGCGATCGACACGAACCGCGGGTCTCGCAGCCACGTGAAGCCCTCCTGGTACGAACCGACTGTGGCGTCGAAGTCCTCGAGGGTGCCGGCGGCCATCTCGGGGAAGGTGCGCTCGCCGTCGATGCCCTGCGGCGTCAGCATCGCCCGGTCCAGCCCTGCGGAGAACGACGCGCCGGCACCGCGCAGCACGACCACCCGGACAGCGTCGTCGACGGCCGCCCCCACGGCAGCGAGCGCGCGCCACATGGCAGGAGTCTGCGCGTTGCGCGACTCAGGACGGTTGAGGGTCACGGTGAGGACGGCGCCGTCGACAGCGATCTCGAGGCCGGCGGCACCGAGCGTGTCAGGAGAGGGATAGGTCATGCGCACGAGGCTATCCGCCCCGCTCCGCACGGGTCAGGCGAGGCTGATGAGCTCCTGGTACTCAGCGGTCCACAGGTCCTCGACGCCGTCCGGGAGGATGAGGACGCGGTCCGGCTGCAGCGCCTCGACCGCGCCCTCGTCGTGCGTGACGAGCACGATCGCACCCTCGTACGAGCGGATCGCGGACAGCACCTCCTCACGCGAGGCGGGGTCCAGGTTGTTGGTGGGCTCGTCGAGCAGGAGGACGTTCGCCTGGGAGACGATGAGCGTCGCCAACGCCAGGCGCGTCTTCTCGCCGCCCGAGAGCACGTGCGACGGCTTGTGCGCGTCGTCGCCGCTGAAGAGGAAGGCGCCGAGCACGCTGCGCGCCTGCGTGTCGGTGAGCGACGGGGCGGCCGACTGCATGTTCTCCAGGACGGAGCGCCCCAGGTCGAGCGTCTCGTGCTCCTGCGCGTAGTAGCCCAGCTTGAGGCCGTGGCCGGGTCGGATCTCCCCGGTGTCGGACTTGTCCAGGCCACCGAGGATCCGCAGCAGGGTCGTCTTGCCGGCACCGTTGAGGCCGAGGATGACGACCCGGCTGCCCCGGTCGATGGCGAGGTCGACGTCGGTGAAGATCTCGAGCGACCCGTACGACTTGGAGAGGCCCTCGGCCATCAAGGGCGTCTTGCCGACGGGCGCGGGGGTCGGGAAGTCGATCTTCGCGACCCGGTCGGCCGCGCGCTCGTTCTCCAGCCCGGCGAGCATCTTCTCGGCCCGCCGCGCCATGTTCTGGGCGGCCGTCGCCTTGGTGGCCTTGGCCCGCATCTTGTCGGCCTGCGCCATCAGCGTCGACGCCTTGCGCTCGGCGTTGGAGCGCTCACGCTTGCGGCGTCGCTCGTCGGTCTCGCGCTGCTCGAGGTACTTGCGCCATCCCATGTTGTAGACGTCGATCTCGGCACGGTTGGCATCGAGGTGCAGGACCTTGTTGACGACATCCTCCAGGAGCACGACGTCGTGGCTGATGACGACGACACCGCCCTTGTACGACATCAGGAAGTTGCGCAGCCACACGATGGAGTCGGCGTCGAGGTGGTTGGTCGGCTCGTCGAGCAGCAGCGTGTCGGCGCCGAGGAAGAGGATGCGCGCGAGCTCGATGCGGCGACGCTGGCCACCCGAGAGCGTGCCCAGCGGCTGCTCGAGGACACGGTCTGGCAGGCCGAGGCTGGCCGCGATCCTCGCTGCCTCGGACGCGGCGGCGTACCCGCCTCCCGCGTGCAGCTCGGAGTCGGCGCGCGCGTAGCGGTTCATCGCGCGGTCGCGCACCGCATCGTCCTCCGAGCCCATCTCGACTTCCGAGCGCCGCAGCGTGCGGTAGACCTCGTCGAGGCCCCGGGCCGACAGGATGCGGTCACGCGCGCTCTGCGCGGGATCTCCGCTGCGGGGATCCTGCGGGAGGTAGCCGATCGTCCCGCGTCGCGTGATCGTCCCCGCGGTCGGGTCGCCGCCCTCGCCGGCGAGGATCTTGGTCAACGTGGTCTTGCCTGCGCCGTTGCGCCCGACGAGACCGACCTTGTCTCCGTCGGCGACCTGGAACGTGGCACCCGCCATGAGGACCCGGGCGCCCACTCGCAGCTCGAGGTCGTGGACGCTGATCATGGCGAAGCCGCTCCTGGGAGGTGGGGTGGAGAGAGGAGGAGGCGCGACGCCTCCGGGCCCGGATCCGGGCCACCAGCCAGTGTACGGAGTGGGGCTACTCCGCCACGACGACGGACTCGATGACGACCGGCTCGACGGGTGCGTCCATCTCACCGGTCTGGACCTGGGAGATCTCGTCGACGACCGCCTTGCTCGCGTCGTCGGCGACCTCACCGAAGATCGTGTGCTTGCCGTCGAGGTGCTGGGTGGGCGCGGACGTGATGAAGAACTGGGAGCCGTTCGTGTCCGGGCCGCCGTTGGCCATCGCCAGCAGGTACGGACGGTCGAAGACGAGACCGTCGACGATCTCGTCCTCGAACTGGTAGCCGGGCCCGCCGGTGCCGGTGCCGAGCGGATCACCACCCTGGATCATGAACCCCGGGATCACCCGGTGGAAGGTCGTGCCGTCGTAGTAGCGCTCGCCCTCCTTCTTGTCCCCGGACTCCGGGTCGGTCCACTCCTTCTCCCCGGTCGCGAGGCCGACGAAGTTGGCGACCGTCTTCGGAGCCTCGTCGGGGAAGAGCGTGAGCGTGATGTCCCCGTGGCTCGTCTTGAGGGTCACCTGGTCGGCAGAGACGGTCGTGCCCGTGTCGTCGTTGCCACCGTCATTTCCGCAAGCCGACAGGAGAAACAACGCTGCCGCCATCGAGGCGATCCACCGCACGCGCACGAGAGGTCCCTTTCTGAAGGAGTACGAACGGCACCGTACCGTCAGGGCGCTTCCCGCCGGAGGTCCAGGGTGGAGACGAGGGCGTCGACGGTCGGTACGCACCGCCGCACGGCCGCGAGATCGGTGTCCGACCACCGGACGACCACGAGGGCGTCGAGCTCCTCGTACGCCCGGAGGTAGCGGACGTCACCTGCTGTGCCGTCGGCGGACGGGATGAGGATCCGCTCCCACTCGGGGGAGCCGGGGACCCGGGCCCTCTCGACCTCGGTCGGGAGGAGCACGTAGAAGTCGGTGAGCCGCTCGGCGTACCAGCGGAGCTCACCACCGTCAGGCGGGGGCGTGCCGGCGCGCCGTGCGGCCCGCAGGGCCTCGGCGCGCGGGTGGACGTCGACGGTCACGACGACCAGGTCCTCTCCCCCGCTGACGCGCATCAGCGCCGTCCCGTTCGGATGCCGCAGCAAGGCGAACGCGCGGAGGACGCGCGCGAGCTCCGGACGAGCGTCCTGCGGTCCCACCAGTGCGCGGTAGTGGGCGGCGGCCCACGCGATGCGTCCGCGGTCGGCGAGGTCCTCGGCGGGAGCCGCGAGCCAGCCGACATCCGGGGTGGCGAGGATGCGGACGCCGGCAGGCGTCTGGACCCGGCGGTCCACGTGTGCTCCTGGGTGGTCGGGCGCGGGCTCCGAGGCCGGGGCGCCGGCCGCGTCCAGCACATCGCTCGCCCGTGCGCGGAGGGACTCGACCCGGCGCCGGTCGACGAAGGTCCAGACGAGCAGGGCGACCGCGGCGCCGGAACCGACGAGCCACCGGCCCGGGAGGCCGAAGCACGCGATGAAGAAGAGCGCCCACCGCAGATAGCTCAGCGCCCGCCGGGACAGGCCGAGCCGGCACTGCGCGTAGCGACGAGCCACGCTGGCGACGACACCCACACTCGCGACGCTGAGGAGCGCACCGGCCACCCATTCGGTACGAGCGGGCAGGAGGACCCCGAGCACCACGGCGGCGAGGAACGCGGCGATCGCCGCGAGGAGGTGCCGCAGGACCCACCGCGGTGCATCGCCGATCGGTGCCGACGTGTCGTCCTCGGTGAGCGACGGTGGGAGGCGCCGGTCAGCCAAGGTGCCCTCCGGGCGAGTAGGTGAAGTTGCCCTTGAAGTCGTTGTAGAAGTCGAACCCGTCGAACCAGAACGGGTCACCGCCGAGCGCCTTGGAGGAGACGTCGACGCTCGCGCCGGTGCGCGCGATCCCTGTCAAGGCGCTCGCCGCACGCTCGTACGTGGGAAGCACGAGCTCCGGGAAGCTCCCGCGCAGCATCGCCAGCTCCTTCGACATCGCAGCCGCGGTGCCGTCCATCCCATGAGCGATCGCCTCGAGCCTGCTGACCTCGGGCAGCTCGCGCGTCAGCCAGCTGAGCTTCGTCGACGTGAACGCCGAGCGTCCCGCGAGCCAGCGCGCGACCGGGTTGGACTGCCGCAGCCACACCCCCGGCTTCTGGAACAGCCCTGCGTTCGCGAAGGCCTGCCGGGCGGTCGTGACCGCACGGGTCCGTGCGAGGTTCCCGGCGTGCTGCCCGATCGCGCGCAGGGTTGCCGAACGTCCCATCTTGGCGATGCTCGCGGCGAGCCTGCCGGTCCCCAGAGTCAGGACTCCGACAAGGTCGATGGCGACGTCGAACCAGGAGCCGTTGCCGCTCGCGGCGAGGAGCACCCGGATCCCGAGGCCGACCACGGCGATCGCGAGGACGAGCGCGATGATCCATCCGGCGGGCGTGATGAAGAGCGCCACGACAGCCACGATCGTCACCACCCAGCCGATGATGTTGGCGACCTTCGTCAACCACTCAGCGTTGTCGTCGATCCAGTTCTTGAAGCGGTCCCAGCCGCCGTCCTTCATGTCGTCGTCCGCGGCGTCACGGATCGCCTTCGCGACCTTCGCCGCCTTCGCCTCGTACGGCTCCATCGCCGCCTCGAAGTCCCGCTTGGCCTGCGCGAGCGCGTCGACGGCGTCGCCGTGCCGCTTCGCCCGTGCTTTCTCCGCCGTGACGTCGTCAGACGTCGGCTCGGGAGCACCCGGCGGAAGCGGGTCGGGCTCTGGGTTCGCGTCGATCGCCTCCTGCGCGGCCTCAGCAGCCTTGAGGGCACTCCAGGTCTTGGTGCGTGCGGTCTCGACCGGCTCCCACCAGTCGCCGAGGGCGCTGCCGACCTCGGCGAACCGGTCGTGCGCGCGATCGAGGTCCTTCGCCGTGTCCTCGCAGGCATCGCGGAGGCCGTCTGCATACTCGCCACGCAGGATCTGGTCGTCGTCGTGGATCTGGCGCAGGCGACGGACCTGGCTCGCGATGTCCGCAGCGACCTTCCGGTAGCGCGTGGAGGCGTCGTGGATCTCCTCCGAGTCACCCGGCACCGGGTCGGAGCCCTGCCCGAGCAGCTGCCAGTCGCCGTACCGGGGCGCCATCACGCACGCTCCTTGTCGAACTGTGCGGCGAGCTCGCGATCGGTCTTGCGGAACGTCTCGAGCGTGTTGCTGATCTTCTCGCCGCAGTCCTGGAGTCGCTGGCTCAGCTTCTTGCGGTTGTAGTCCATGTTGCCGGCGAACGTCTGCATCGCGTCACGGACCGCCGCGTCGCTCCACACGTCCGTGCTGTCGCTCACGGAGTCCTCGATCTGGTCGAACTCGCTCTTGAGCGTTCGCATGGTCTGCTCGCTGTCCATGAGGCGGTCGTAGTCGACCTTCAGCTCAGCTCTGCTCATCGTCCCCTCCGGGGGTCCGGCCGTTCGGTGTGACGGTCGGCGCATCCTGCCAGCGCCAGGTGGTCATGATCGCGTCGAAGAGGTCGATCAGGAGGTTGCCGTTCCCGTCGGCGTCGGTGATCGGCGCGCTCACCGTCGAGAACGTCGAGAGAATCCAGTAGCGGGGTGCTCCGGGCAGCGCGGTGAAGTACTCGACACGGGTCGACGGGAGGGACTCCTCGTCCTTCGCAGGCACGACCTCCTGGCGCCTGACCCACACGGTGTCGTCGATCGACACCGGACGGGCGCTCGGGTCGCGCAGCAGCGATGCCATCACCTGCGGGACCTCGTCGACCTTCATCATCGCGTCCGGCGTGACCTCGCTGACGACGAACGAGGCCTGGACCACGTACCCGTGGATGTCGGCCAACGGGACGTAGAGGTCGACGCCGCCGTTGTCCTGCGCGTCCTTGACCTGCTGGGACATCGCGTGGACGAGCTCGCGCTTCTTCGGCCCGACCTGGTCCGGAGGGATGTGCTTGGGCGTGTAGCGGTCGGCGACGTCGTCGACGATCTCCTGGATCCGCTCGACCGCACCCGCGCGCAGGGGGATGCGCTCCCAGGGCGGCGGAAGCGCGACACGGTAGCCACTGACGCGGCGCTCACTCATGCCTCGCCCCCGACCCGGATCGTGCGCACGAGGTCGTCGACGTCGAGGATCGCGTCGATCGTCTCCGCCGGGTCCAGCCCACCCCAGCGCAGCACGGCGACGACGCCGCTCGCCTCGTACGCACGGGTGTAGCGGACGCGGCTCGTGAGCACACCGTCCTCCTCCAGCCACAGCACGACCCGTCGCCATCCCGCAGCTCCGTCGACGGGCTCGTCGGAGACCTCAGCGGGGGTGGGAACGCCGGCGCCAAAAGACGACATCCGGTCGGCGAACCAGGTGTGTGGCAGCTCGTCGGCGGCTGGCCACTCCCCCAGCTCGTCGCACAGAGCGAGCACGTCGTCGCGTGTGTACAGCTCGAGCCCCAGGGGCATCGGGGTGTCGTCCGCGCTGCGCAAGCGCAGGAAGGTGAGATCGGCCGGAGTGGGCCACGCGGCGAACGCCTGGAGGATCCGTGCGAGATATGCGCGAGACGCGACGCCGTCCGGGGCGTTCTCCAGGTCGAAGTCGCTCGCGAGCGCGTACTGCGCCTCAGCGGCCCATCGCGTCCTGTCCGCCTCGTCCGCCCCGGCCGGAGGGCCTGTCAGCCAGACGGCGAGGTCGGGACCGATCTCGAGCTCTGGTTGCGTCGTCACCACGGAGACCCTCTCGTCGAACAAAAGCAGCGTGCGAGTCGCGTTCGAGGAACGAACGCGACTCGCACGGGTCGTGCTTCGGCGTGGCGCTGGTCAGCCCTTGAGAGCGCTGGCGAGCTGCTCGTCGGTCTGCGCGAGCGCCTCGGCGGCCTTGGTGAGGTACTGGCTCATGCCGGTCAGACCCTCGATGGTCTGCTTGACGCCGGTGTTGAACTCCTCGTACGACGTGTTGAACGCCTTGGAGGACTTGTCCGTGACGTAGCCGTCGGACACGAGCTGGTCGACGAGCGACTTGAGCTTCGAGAGGGTGCCCTCGATCTCCGTCTGCCCGTCGGTGAGCTTGGTCGCCGCCGTCTCCATCTCGGCGTAGGTGACGTTCATGTTCGCCATGCTGCGTTCCTCTCGTCGTGTGGGTGATCCGCGACCGCCGCTGTCGAAGGCCACCGGACCGAACCGAGGTATGTGGTCCGCAAGCACTCTAGACGCGACGGGGGTCACCTCGACAGGCCCCAGAGCGGGTCCAGACCGGGCCCACGGGAGCGGACCGTGACGCAACTATCCTTGCGCGCATGCGTGTCGAGGTCACCGTGTCCAACCCCGCGACGGGCTCGTGGCGCGACGTCGTCGTCGAGGCCGACGACGCCACACCGACGGGCGAGGTGCTGCGCCACCTCCTCGGCCACTCCCCGGTCCCGGCGGTGTCTCCGGACCGGGCCGACGTCATCTCCCTGGCCGCACACCGCGACGGCCGTGCCCTCGGGGCGACGGCCGCGGAGGCGCCCGCGCCGACCGTCTACTACCGGGGCGAGAGCGTCGACGTCCACGTGCCCGTTGCGGAGTCCGGACTGAAGCACGGCGCGCTCCTCACGGTCGACCGCCCGAGCGCGCTCCAGCTCGACGAGCCGGACGGGCTCGCCGAGGTCCGCGTGGTCGCCGGACCCGGCGCCGGTGCCGTCCACCGCCTGTCGTTCGGCACGGCCACCGTCGGGTCGGACCGTGGGTGCACCATCAGCCTTCCCGACTCCCGTGTCCCGCCGCTGTGCGTGACGCTCGACGTGGACATCCACGGTTCGGTGAGCGTACGCGCGGCCGACGGGGCCGCCGAGGTCCTCGCGGAGACGGTCACGTCGGAACGCGCGGGCCTGACGCTGGAGCGCGAGCCCATCACCACCGAGGCCACCGTGTGGCCGGTCGGTGCCCAGCTCGCGCTGGGAGCGGTGATCCTGGAGCTCGAGGACGTCACCCTCCCCGACGCCGCCCTCGACGACAGCGCCGAGGCGGGCTGGATCGACTACAACCGGCCCCCACGCCTGCTCCCGCCGGAGCGTCCGACGAAGTTCCGCCTGCCGAGCCCGCCCTCGGAGGACACCAAGCCCGGCCTCCCGTGGATGGTCATGCTGGCGCCGGTCTTCCTCGGGGTGGGACTCGCCGTCATCACGCAGCGCTGGTACATGCTCACGATGGCGGTCTTCTCGCCGCTGATGATGCTCGCCTCGTGGGTGCAGTCGCGCAAGCAGGGCAAGCAGTCGTACCGGCGCAAGCTCGCCGAGTACCGCGAGCGCAAGGCGAGCACCGAGTCCGACATCGAGCAGGCGGTGGTCGATGAGCGGCTCGCACGCCGCCTGGAGGCCCCCGACCCCGCGCTCACCATGCTGATCGCCAACGGCCCTCGCGCGCGTCTGTGGGAGCGGCGGACGACCGATCCCGACTACCTGACCGTACGGCTCGGCGTCGGGGACCTCCCGTCAGAGGTGACCGTCGAGGATCCCGAGCAGCTCGAGCACCGCCGCACCACCTTCCGTACGGCCTACGACGTCCCGATCACCGTCTCCTTGCGCGAGCGCGGCGTCGTCGGGATCGCCGGTCGCGGTGACGTCCCGCGACAGGTCGCCAGCTGGGCCCTCGCGCAGCTCGCGGTGCTGCAGAGCCCTCGTGACACCCAGCTGTACGTCCTCACCGACGCCCAGGGGGCGGCCACCTGGGAGTGGGTCCGTTGGCTCCCCCACGCCCGGCCGCAGTTCGGGCAGGACACGGTCGTCACGCTCGGGACCGACGCGGAGACGTGCGCCCGCCGCATCGCCGAGCTCTCCGCCGCCCTCGCCGCCCGTCAGTCGGCGCTGCTGAGCGGTGGCTCCGGCAAGAAGCTGGACGCGCCCGACATCGTGGTCGTCATCGACGGTGCACGGCGGCTGCGCAGCCTTCCCGGCGTGGTGGCGCTGCTCAAGCAGGGCCCCTCGGTCGGGATCCACGCCCTCTGCCTCGATGCCGACGAGCGCCTCCTGCCCGAGGAGGCCACCGCGGTCGTCCTCGAGACGCCCCACGGTCTCGTGCTGCGCCAGCAGCGGGTGACGATGGTCGAGGCGATCACCCCGGACGTCGTCGGCCAACGCTGGCTGCACCGCGTCGCGAGGGCGCTCGCCCCGCTGCGCGACATCTCCGGCGGTGACGACGACTCCGTCCTTCCCTCAGCGTGCCGGCTGACCGAGGTGATGGCGATCGAACCGCCCACCCCGGACATCGTCCGCGCGCGCTGGGCGATCAGCCCTCGCTCGACAGAGGCCGTCGTCGGTGTCTCGCTCGACGGCCCTTTCGCGATCGACCTGCGCCGCGACGGACCTCACGGCCTTGTTGCAGGAACGACCGGTGCGGGCAAGTCCGAGCTCCTCCAGACGATCGTCGCCTCGCTCGCGGTCGCCAACCGCCCGGACGGGATGACCTTCGTCCTCGTCGACTACAAGGGCGGTGCGGCGTTCAAGGACTGCGTCGATCTCCCGCACACCGTCGGCATGGTCACCGACCTCGACACCCACCTCGTCGAGCGGGCGCTGGTCTCGCTCGGCGCCGAGCTCAACCGGCGTGAGCACATCCTCGCCGCGGCCGGCGCGAAGGACATCGAGGACTACGTCGACCTGCAGGTGAAGCGGCCGGAGCTGGTCGCGATGCCGCGGTTGCTGATCGTGATCGACGAGTTCGCCTCCCTGGCGCGGGAGCTGCCCGACTTCGTGACGGGTCTCGTGAACATCGCCCAGCGCGGCCGGTCGCTCGGGATCCACCTCATCCTCGCCACGCAGCGCCCGTCCGGTGTCGTCTCCCCCGAGATCCGCGCCAACACGAACCTGCGGATCGCGCTGCGCGTGACCGACGGCTCGGAGAGCTCCGACGTGATCGACGCTCCCGAGGCGGGAAGCATCTCGAAGGCCACACCCGGTCGCGCGTACGTCCGGCTCGGCGCCAACTCGCTCGTCCCCTTCCAGTCGGGTCGGGTCGGCGGCCGCCGACCGGGCACGGTGAACACCGCCAGCGTGCCCTGGGTCGCCTCTCTGGGCCTCGCGGACCTTCCGCAACCGATCCCGCTGCGCCCGAAGGTGGCGGCGGTGGACGACGCGGAGATCACGGACCTCACGGTTCTCGTGGACGCCATCCGTACGGCCAACGAGCAGATGGGGCTGGGGCGCCAGCACAGCCCGTGGCTGCCCGCCCTGGCCACCGACGTGCGACTGTCGGAGCTGCTCGCCTCCAGCAGGCCGGTGGGCTCCCCTGCGCTCCCGCCGGTCCCGTACGCGCGGGAGGACCACCCCGCGCAGCAGGAGCAGCGGCCGGCGGCCATCGACTTCGCCTCGTTCTCCCACCTCGCGATCGTCGGCGGACCCCGCAGCGGTCGGTCGCAGGCCCTGCGGACGATGGCGGCCTCGATCGCGTCCTTGGTGAGCCCGGCCGACGTCCACCTGTACGGCCTCGACTGCGGGAACGGAGCCCTGCTGCCGCTCGCCGAGCTCCCGCACTGCGGCGCCGTGGTGCAGCGCACCCAGACCGATCGGGCGACGCGCCTCTTCACGCGGCTGCGTGCCGAGCTCGCACGCCGCCAGGAGGTCCTGGCCGACGGAGGTTTCGCCGACCTCACCGAGCAGCGCTCGTCCGTCGGTTCCGAGGACCGGCTCCCGCACGTGGTGGTGATGCTCGACCGCTGGGAAGGCTTCCTCGGCTCCCTCGCGGAGCTCGACGGCGGGACACCGCTCGAGCAGGTGCAGACCTTCCTCCGCGAAGGCGCGTCGGTGGGCATCCACCTCGTGGTCACCGGCGACCGCCAGCTCGTCAACGTGCGCCTCGGCTCGCTGTTCGAGGACAAGATCTCCCTGCGGCTTCCCGACCGGGCCGACTACTCGCTGCTCGGCCTCCAGCCGCGCAAGATGCCCGAGGAGATCCCCGAGGGCCGCGGGTTCCGGTCCGAGAGCGGCCTCGAGCTCCAGTTCGCGCTGCTCGACGGCGAGTCGGGCGGCCAGGCACAGGCAGCCGCGCTGCGTGCCGTCGGTCGCTGGGCGCGGGAACGCTGGCCGGAGGTTCCGCGCGCCGTCCGTCCGTTCCGGGTCGACGTCCTGCCGAACCGCATCTCGTTCGACGAGGCGTGGGACCTGCGGACGGAGCCGTACCCGGCGATGCCGTGGGGCCTCGTCGGTGTCGGCGGCGACGAGCTCACCGCCCTCGGGCTCGACCTTGCACGCACGTCGGCCGCGATCATCGCCGGTCCCGCCCGCAGCGGACGCTCGACCGCGCTGCTCGCCGTCGCCGAGTCGCTGCTGCGCGGCGGCGCCGAGCTCGTCGTGGCGGCACCACGGCCGTCGCCGCTCCGTGACCTCGCGGATCGCCCGGGCATCCGTGCGGTGCTCACCGACGCCGACCTCCGTACGGACGAGCTCCAGCCCCTCATGGACGACGGTGCCGGACCGGTCGTCCTGATCGTCGACGACGGCGAGCTGCTCAAGGACGTCGACGCCAAGGACTACCTGAAGTCGATCCTGCGCACCGGCGCCGACCGCGGACGCGCGATCGTCCTCGGCGGTGACTCCGACGCGGTGGCGAGCGGCTTCAGTGGCTGGCAGGTCGACATGAAGGGTCGACAGGGGCTGCTCCTCGCCGCCTCGAGCGTCACCGACGGCGAGCTCATCGGCGTCCGCGTCCCACGCAGCTCCATGGGAGCGCCGACGACGCCGGGCCGCGTGATGGCCAACCTGGGTGACGGGGTCCTGCGCACCCTGCAGGTGCCGCAGGCCGCGCTCTGATCGCACCGGGAGCGCGGGGCGCGCACGCCGGCACGCACCAACCGCCTCGCGCGCGCAGAGCGGGGGTCCGGACCAGCAGGTGACTCAGCACCCCGCTCTGCGCGCGCGAGACGGGTGTGACTCAGTTGGCTCCCGCCAACGCGTCCCCCGGCCCGGTCGGCATCAGCTCGTCGAGCAGAGCCTCGGTCTCGGGCTCGAGGGCGACACCGTCCATGCGTGCCACCATAGCCTCGACGGTCTGCATGACACCGGCGACCCCGTTCATCGCGTGCCGTGCGCGCACCAACGCACGCCACAGCCGCTGCTCGGTCGGCCACGCCCGCAGGCCCGCCGCGGCCGCGTCCGAGGCGCCGCTCGGGTCGTCGTCACCGAGCAGCGTCGTGAGCCGGTCCGCCGCATCGACGACCACGCGGGCGATCTCCCGCGGAAGATCGTCCTCGGCCACCCAGCCGTACCGGCCCTGCGGCGTCCCGGAGAACGCCTCGCCCCGCACCATCTGGAGACCGCGTCGCAGCAGCTCGACCTCCTCGCGCTCGGTGGAGGCGGTCCGCGAGCGGAGGAACAGCGTGCGGGCGCAGTCCCAGTCGCAGACGACGGAGTCGGACAGGCGGAGCCGCCCGTCGGCGGTCTCCTGAAGGAGGTGGGAGCCGTCGACGTCGGTGCCGAGCCAGGCACGCGCCCGCTCGACGGCGGAGTCGCGCACGTCGGCCGTCACCCCCCGCGGCCACAGGGCAGCAGCGAGGACGGTCGGGTGCACCCCGTCACGGTGCAGGGCCAGGTGGACCACCATCTCCTCGGCCAGCAGACGCCGGTCGGCGGCGATCTGGTGGGTCCCCTGGACGGCGAGCCGGCCGAGGACGCCGATCCGTCGCTGAGCGGTCGCCCACGCTGCGTCGTCGTGACCGACCTCGGGCGATTCGACGCGTACACGCCGCCCGTCGTCGGGACGATCCGCGACACGCGTCGCGTCGAAGAGCGCCGCCACGGCCGAGACCTGAGCAGCGGTGACCCGGTTGGCCTCGACGGTGAGACCGAGCTGGGGGGCCGACAGGGTGCCGTTCGCGTCCACGTGCAGCTGCCAGCGCGCGTCGCGGTGCTCGCCGACCACGACGATCGACAGCGTGCGGCGGCCACCGCCGACAAGGGCTCCGAGCCGTTCGGCGATCGAGGCGTCGGGCACGCGCCCGGCGACCACGAGATGCGAGAACAGACCTCGGCGCCGCATCCGTCCCGTGAGGACGTCGTCGGTACGGCCCGCGTAGAACTGCTCGACCTGGCCGATCTCCTCGGCGAGGTCGGCGACGCGCACACGCCCCTCGACGATCGTTGCGATCTCCTCCGGAAGGTCCGAGATGCTGACCCGCACGGCCTCCGCCCACGGTGCGGTCGCCGCCTGCAGCGCCAGCGCCGCGGCCACCTGCTCGGCGGTCACGACATCGCCCACGAGCGAGACGACACCGCCTGCCGCCTCGAGATCGATGAGGACGTCGCGTCCCTCGCCGTCGACGCCCAGACCCACCAGGCCGGGGTACGGGGAGCTCTCGCCCGGTGCCCTGGTCCGTGGATCGGCGGTCGAGCGCCAGCGTGCACCGTCGTCGACGGCTTCCCAACCCTTGAGCGGGCGAGGCTGCGCGGGTGCCATGAGGAGCTCGACGGACTCGTCGTCGACGAACGCCGCGTAGACCGGAGGTGGCACCGCTCCCTCCGTGCGGCAGGTGGCGGTGAGGTCTCGCAGCGCGTGGTCGAGGCGGTGAACCCGGTCGGTCGACGCCGAGACGCGCAGCTCCGCCTCCACGGCGCGGGCGTCGTCGCTGGGACGCGTGCCGCGCTGTCGCCGGCGCTGGAGGGCCAGGGCGCCGAGAACCCCGGCGGCGAGAAGACCGATGCCCCCGTACGAGCGCACGGAGTCGCTGAACACCGACGCGGTCTCCGCCCCGTCGGCGCCACCCTCGGCACCTCCAGCACCGGCGCCGTCGTCCGCGGGTGCCGGGGTGTCCATCGGCATCGGCGGCGCCTCGACCGGAGCGGGTGCGGGTGCGGCGACCCGGTCGACGCCGACCGCGTCCTCGGGCATCACGAGCTCCCACCCGGGGTGGATGAGGCGCGCGAGCTCGACCTGGCCGCCGTCGGGCTGCTCACGGTCCTTGTTGAGGTGGTAGATCTCCTGGTACCGGCGTCCGTCGCCGAGGTGGCGCTCTGCGATGTCCCACAGGTTGTCGTGGTAGCCCTTGTGGGGCGGCTTGACGACGTAGACCTTCTTGCCGACCAGCGGGCTGTGCTCTCGGTCCGCCTCGGTCGCGGCGCCGGGGAGCGCCGACGCCTCGGCGGCGCCCGTGACGACCGACGCCTGCTGGAGCGAGGAGTCAGCGAGCACGACGCGGGTCGAAGGCGACACGTGGTCGGCCGTCGCGGTCGCCGCCTGGGCCGGGCCGGCCACGATGCCCGAGAGCAGCAGGACGCCGATGAGAACGCGGGCGAGGTGCTGGAGCGGCCCTGCCAGCGGCACCGTACGGGCGAGTCCACCGCGGCGTGCCGCGACGACCTCGACGCCGACGCACACGACGAACCACAGCCATGCGAGCCACACGACCGCCACGAGGACGGTGAGGAGATCGTTCATGCTGAGCTGGCGTGCCGCGTCGGTCAGTGACGGGATGCTCGTCGGGACGGGCGGCGGGCCGGCCAGGAGGACGAGGGCGACCGGGAGCCCGACGAGCAGGAGGGCCAGTGCCGCGACGGCGCCGAGCACCTCCAGGGGTCGACGACTCTCGCGCTGCGGGCCCCGAGGCTCGGCGAACCGGGTCGGGTCACCGGCGCGGTCGTCCTTTGCGCGTGATGTGGTCATCGTCATCGCTCCCCCTGCTGGATGCACGGTCGGTCGTCGGTCATGATCGCCTCACTGCGGCTCGGTCTCCGGCACGGCGCGGGCGGTCGCGTTGATGTCGAACCGCCGGATGCCGACCAGCCCCAGGAACGCCGTGTCGGTGCTGTCGCGCACGTCGACGTCCACCGAAGCCGCGTCGACGCGGACGGTGTACTGGCCGCCCCCGTACCCACGCCGGCCGAGGTACGTGGCGGCGCGCGACCCGGCGAGCTGCTGGTCGATGACCAACGTGCCGTCGGCTCGCAGCTGCTCCACGTCGATCGAGTCGGCGGCGATGCGGGCGGCCTGCTCGGCGTCGTCAGCCGCGCGCATGCGCGCGTTGATCGCCAGTCCGCCGTCGATGGCCAGACCGGCGCACACCAGGAGGACGATCGCCATGCCGAGCACGAAGACGGCAGCTGCGCCGCGCTCGGCACGCTGCTCCACCCGTACGCGCAGCCGGTCGCGCCACGCGGTGACGACCATGGTCATCCGTACCTCCGGTAGGTGTCGATCGGGGCCGCACCACTGGCGGTCACGGTCTGCGTTCCGCCCAGGCCGATGAGACCCAGCCCTCGGTTGGACACCTCGCAGCGCATGTCGACCTCGACAATCCCGCCGGCGGAGAAGTCTCCGCCGATCCCGGAGACACGGCAGCTGCCTCCGCTGCCGAGCGCCGCCGTGGCGACCGTGGAGGCAGCGGCACGCGCCTCGTCCGCGGAGCGGGCGAAGGACGCTGCACGGGCGGCGTCGCGGGCGGCCGCCTCGATGTCGCCCTTCACCGCGACGTAGCGTCCGCCGGCCACGACGAGGAGCGTGAACATCACGAGGATCGGGATGAAGAAGACGACCTCGACGGACATCGAGCCCGGCTCCTCCCCCGAGCCACGGGAGAGAAGGCGCCGCCGGGCGGCACGGAGGATTCTCACGGGACATCCTCCACGAACCGCTCGACCGGCCCCTGAACCTCTTCGGTGACGCGCACTGCGCCGAAGAAGGGCAGCAGCCTGACTGCGTCGGCCGACACCACGGTACGCATCTGGTCCTCCCCCAGAGCGGTCACCGAGACGTCGACGCCCGAGATCATGCCTCGGCCGAGGTTGTCGGCATAGGCGCGCCCTCGCACCTCACCGGCACCCGGGTCGGCGGTGATGCGCGCCGTCCGCGACGCCTCGCGCGCGGCCGCCGAGACGACCTGGTTGCCCAGGTAGACGAACGCGGCCTGCACCGTGAGGATGATCGCGATCATGAGCAGCGGCATGTACATGACCAGCTCGACGCTGGAGTAACCGTCCTCGTCACGGCGACGCAGAGACCCGCGCCACCGTCGTCCGCGATCGTTGTGCACGGGTACTACTGGCCCTCGATGTCCGAACTGATTTCGTTTGCCTTGCCCTCGAGCGCCTGGCGGAGGATGCCGGCAACGGCGATGCAGATGCCGACGACGATCGCCGCGATGATGACCCACTCCACAGCAGACGCGCCCTCCTCAGAGCGTGCCTTGTGCCACCGCACCTCGAGGATGGTGAACAGGTACCCCAGCGGGCTCAGCGGGTTGATCATGAGAACTCCTACGGTTGAGGGAACAGGTCAGAGGCCGACGAGCTCGGAGACGGCAGGATAGATGAGGAAGAGCAGGAACCCCACGCACAGCAGCAGCTGGGCGACGAGCATGGACTGCGAGCGCTCGGCTGCGCGGCTCTCGACGTCGGCGAGCTCGCGCTGGCGCATCGACGCCGCACGCGCCGAGAGCGACTCTCGGACCTGAGCGCCGTCCTCGGCGACGAGCGCGAGCGCCGCCGCGAGGTCGCGCAGCTCCTCGATCGCCATCTCGGTGCCCAGATCGCCGAGGGCGTTCCACGGGGTGACGCCTTGGAGGCGCGACGACTCGATGGTGTCGCGGATCCGGACCATCGCCCAGCCGTCGCTCAGCTCGGCGGCCGACGCGAGCGCCTCGGGGACGCCGCGCCCGCCGGCGAGGTTCATCGAGACGAGGTCGAGGTACGCGCTGACGACGTGCCGGAAGTCGCGCCGGCGGTCGGCCGCCTCGGTCGCGAGCTGCGCCGTCGTGAGGACGGCGCCGCCGACCGCGCCGAAGACGGCGAGCCAGACAGGGATCGTCCAGCTGACGCTGAAGAACATCGAGGCCGGGATCATCACGACCACCGGCGCGAAAAACCCTGCCACGGCGGCCAGGACCGTCATCCCGAGATGCGTCTCGACGGAGCGACCCATCACGGCCAGGTCGGCACGGACCTTGATCGGGACGCTCCAGCCCCGCGACTCGAGGAAGGTCGACACCCTCGACCCGAGCTTGCGGACGCGGGCCGACTCGGTCTGGTGGCGGCGGTCGGCGGTCAGGGACGTCCGCACGCGCGAGCGCTGGCTCATGGCGTCCAGATGGGCCAGCTCGGCGGCAGCGGTGCTCGAGCCGGTGTCGTACAGGCGGACGAGGGCCAGGACGCCGAGCCCACCCAGCGCACCGGCAAGAAGGACGAGGATCATCGGCGATCACCCGGCTGGGTCCCGCTCAGCAGGAATCGGTCCGGGATCTCGAAGACGGCCAGTCGCCTCATCCAGAGGAAGCCCAGAGCGAAGAAGCCCAGCACGATCAGCAGGACCAGCTGGCCGACGGGGCTCGCGTACGGTGCGACGTACTCACGGTTGAACACGGCAAGACCCACCACGAACAGCACCGTGATGCCGACGACGATCTGGACGCTGCGACGCGTGCTGGCGCGACCCGCCACGACCCGCCGGCGCATCTCGAGCTCAGCACGCGCGGACTCGGCGAGCGAGGTCAGCACCTCCCGCAGGCCCGGGCCGCGCAGACGCGAGTTCAGGATCAGCGCGGCGATCACCATGTCAGCGCTGGAGTCGTCGAGGTCGTCGGCGAACCGCTGGAGCGCCGTCGGGAGCGGCGTGCGCATCCGAAGACGGTCGGACAGGTCGATGAGCTGGGGCGAGATCGCGGGCGACGCCGCGTAGGCGGTCGCAGGGATCGCCTGCTCGAGGCCGACAGCGCCGGCGATGGTGTCACGCAGCGACTCGGTCCAGGCGGCGAGGCCGTCGAGACGGGCGATGGCAGCCTTCTCGCTCCCGGCCCCTCCCATGAGGAAGGGGGCGAGCAGGACCAGCGCCGCGCCCGCGGCGGCGAGCACCGGCCAGCGCGTGAGGACGAGGAGCACGAGCGCGACACCGAACGCGATCGGCAGCCGAGCGCCGAACGACCGGACCCGCCGGAGCAGCGTGGACTGCGTCGCCACCCGCGACGGCTCCTGGGGGGTGAGCGACCAGACGAGCAGGAGGATGCCAGCGCCGACGAGGGCGCCGAGCAGGACCATCAGCGTGACCGTCTGGCTCATCGTCACACCCCCTGCGGCTGGTAGACGCCCTGCACGTAGCCGGCGGCCTCGAGCTCGTCGATGCAGCTGATCGCCGCGGCCGCCATGAGGCGACCGTCGCGACCCTGGGCGAACACCTCGCTCGACAGCACGCGCCCGTCGACACCGTTGACCTCGCGCACGGAGGTGACCGCGCGGCGCAGCCCGCCGCCCGTCGCGTAGTCGTTGCGACGCTTCACGAACACCACGAAGTCGATCGCACCGGCGATGAGCATCATGGTCGCGTCGGCGGGGAGGCGCTCGGACGACTGGATCGCGTACGTGCAGATGCGGTTGAAGACCTCGAGGGACGAGTTCGCGTGGATCGTCGACAGCGATCCATCGTTGCCCTGGCTCATCGCGTTGAGCATCGTCACGATCTCGTCGCCCAGCACCTCGCCGACGATGACGCGGCTCGGGTTCATGCGCAGCGACCGCCGGACGAGGTCCGCCATGCCGATGTAGCCGCGCCCCTCGGAGTTGGGCAGCCGCTCCTCGAAGGCCACGACGTTCGGGTGGAGGTCGGGGTACTTGTCGAGTCCGAGCTCCAGCGCTCGCTCCACGGTGATCAGCCGTTCGTGGGCGGGGATCTCGTTGGCCAGCGCACGCAGCAGGGTCGTCTTGCCGGCGTTGGTGGCGCCGGCGATCATGATGTTCTTGCGCGCAGCCACGGCCGCGGACAAGAAGCTCGCGAGGTCGGGAGTCAGCGTCTCGTTCTCGACGAGCATGTCGAGCGAGACGCGTGACAGGCGCGCGCGACGGATCGACAGCGACGGTCGCTGGGTGACCCCCATGACGGCCGAGAGGCGGCTACCGTCGGGCAGCCGCAGGTCAAGCTGCGGGTTGGCGGTGTCGAACGGGCGGCTCGTCAGGCCCGAGTGCGCGGCGAGCACCTGGACCAGCTCGATGAGCTCCTCGTCCGAGTCGGCGACTGGAGGGAGCATCCGCTCCTCGCCGTCGGCGTAACCCACGAAGACGTTGTCGTAGCCGTTGATGTCGATGTTCTCGACGTCCGGGTCGTCCAGGAGAGGCTGCAGCCGACCCACTCCGTACAGGGCGGCGTGGATGCCGTCGGCGAGCTCGGCCTCCTCCCGGGCATCGGGCGGCGTGCGCCCGGCCGAGATCTCCGACCGTGCGTGCGTCTCGAGCACACGGGCGATGACGGCGCGGGCGTACTGGCGCTCGTCCTCGCTGGTCATCGGCGGCAGGCCCGAGTCGGCGTCGTCGCGACGCTGCCGCGAGACCGCGTCGGCCACCTCGGCGCGCAGGCGCCTCAGCACGAGCTGATCCATCAGCCGACCTCCTCGGACCAGAACGGGACGCGCGAGTCCACCAGCGTGTGGATCTCGGGAACGACGTCGACCAGCGAGCGGTGCCAGAGCGTCCGCCGCACAGCGCGTTCGGAGGAGGTGCGCAGCACCTTCACCGCCTTCGGGTCGTACGCGACCGTGCCCAGCACGGGCACGGGGAGCCCCGCGGAGGCGAGCAGACGCGCGAGGTCCTCACGCGCACGCCGGTCGCGCGGGTCACCGACGAGCAGCACACCGGTCGGGACCCCGTCCACACCACCGATGCGCAGCGGCTCGCGCAGCCACAGAAGCCGCTCGCGCAGGTGGGCGAGCGCCGCGACGTCCGAGCGGGCGACGAGGACGAGCGCGGACGCCTGCTCGACGACCGGAGCGATCGGCGTGCCCGGTGTCAGGCGACCGCAGTCGGCCAGCACGGGGCGCGCCTCTGCCTGCAGGCCGGTGGCGATGTGGGGCCAGGCAAGGCCGAGGCCCTGGACCTGCCCGGGAGCGGTGACCCCGACGAGCGCGTCGATGCCCTCGTCGGTCGACTGGAGGTGGTCGGTCAGCGACGACTCGCGGCCGCCACGGACCGCGACGGCGTACGAGAGGAGGCCCGTCTCGCGGTCGAGGGGGACCCCGTCCTCCCGCAGCTGTCGGAAGGCGAGGTCACCGCCGACGGGGTCGAGCTCAGCCATGATCGGGGCGTCGCCCCACACGCTGACGAGGCCGGCGACCGTCTGGGTCACCCCCGGGGACCCCTTGGCAGAGGCGAAGGCGACCACCGTCATCGTGGTCCTCCGAGCACCGACAGCTCGACGTCGTCGATCGCCACCCCATGACGGATCAGTGCCATGCCGAGACGCTCGTTGGCGGCGGCGTCGACGATGGCGTCGGCCGCGCGCGACGGCACCATCAGCGTCGCGCCTCCACCGCTGGAACCGCCGCCGTCCACGATCCCGCCGGACTCGCCGGCCGCCGTCCTCAGGACGAGCGCCGTCGCCAGCGGCGTCGGCTGACTGGAGGCCCCGTCGGAGAGGCGGATGAGCCGGATCTCATCACCCGAGCGCAGGCCGGCGGGCACTCGGCCTGCCGGCAGGGGGACGCCGACCTGCACCGTGCCGGCGGCCAGCACGCCACCCTTGACGAGCATGGTGGTGTCGAGCAGCTGGCCCTCGCTGAGCGGCACTCGCGCGTACGTCCCGAGCACTGCGGACACCTGGTCCTCGGGGACGATCTTGAGGCCCTCGCTGGCGACCATCGTCGTGGTGAGGAGGTCGGTCGTGATCTCGGTGCCCGCGGGCACGTCCTGGTTGACGACGACCACCGAGGTACGCGAGTCGAGGTTCACGGCCAGGAGGCCCGCGAGCGCAGCGCCTCCGACGATCAGGAGGACCGCCAGTGCAGCCATCGCAGGGCGACGGCGGCGCGGTGGCGTCGGGCGGTCCGACTTCCCCGCAGCGAGCGACTGACGGGTACGAACGCCGCGGGCGGCGCGCTCCCGCTGCCGGTCGTGGACGGATACGCCAGACGTTCGGGTGGACTCCGCCATGACGCAGTGTCTCCTCGTGATGTGCTGCCGGGGTCAGGCGTACGGGAGCGACGACGATCCCGAGATCAATGACATGGACCCGAGCAGTCTAGGTGCAGCGCGGGTCACCACCGCAAGTCTCCGGGCTACCGCTCACGTCAACGCGGCTCGACCAACGTCTGGGCCTCTCGTACCGGCACCGACCGCTCCGCCCATGCGGTCTCCAGCTCGCTCGGCGCCCCCTCGACCTCGTCCGTCGGCACGCCGCCGACCTCGAAGCGCAGCGAGTAGATCAGACGGACGCGAGCCGTGTACGCGCTGCCGTCGGCGGCGCCCGAGGACCGGCGGTAGGTGTGGGTGCAGGCGTCGCCGCGTCGGAGCGCGACCGGACAGGTTCTCACCCCGGTGCCGTCGCCCGGGTCGACCTCGAGACGGTCAGGGGTCGCGATGGCCAGCACCCCGAGTGCCCGCCCCTTGACGGGATCGGGCGTGGCTCCACGGACCCACCACCACGTCTCGAGGCTGACGAACGTCCTGCCCGGAGGGTTGAACACCGCCCTCAGCTCGGGCAGCGGGATCCGCGCGATGGCGGTGCGTGCGCGCTCACCGAGGCTCTGCTGGATCGGCTCGTCACCAGACCAGTAGTAGAGCTCGTACGTGGTGCCGTCGGCTCGCAGGCACTCCCAGTAGACCGCGTGCGAGTCGGGGTGTGGCTTGGCCTCCGGGTCGAGCCCGTTCTCACCGGGGTCCTGGACCGCCGCCGGGTCGTTGCGGAAGCACGGATCACCCTGGGCGTTGCAGTAGTCGTTGTAAAGTCCGGTGACCTCGCACGTCGGGGTGTTGCCACCGCCTCCCCCGGGTCCGCCCGGAGTGCCGGGTCCGCCCGGTGAGCCGCCGTCGGTGCACACCATCTTGTTCGTCGCACGGTCCCACTCGCAGTGAGGAGCGGCGTACGCAGCGGGCGCGGCGACGACCATGGCCGCGGTCGTCGCGGTGACGACGACGAGCGCTCGGAGTTGCCTCAGCATGCTCCGCGGATTCCCTTCTGGTCGGTGATCAGCCATGTCCCGTCCGTCTCTTCGACGGTCAGCACGTGGCGGGCGGGCTTGACCTCGGGAAGATCGACCGGGCCGGACTCGGTCTCGGCGCCCCACCCGCGCTCGTCCCAGCACACGATCGCGGTCGCAGAGGCCCCACGGACGGTGATCTCCGGGTCACCCACCGTCGGCCTGCCGACCCGTCTCAGGCCCATCTCCTCGTACTCCGCGGCGTTCTTGAGGTCGATCTCGACGAAGCTGCCCTTGGCGATCCCCTCGAACAGCGCGGGGTCCGAGGTCGGCTCGGTCTGCGAGACGATCAAGGCGTCGTAGTAGCGGTCGACCAGGTCGGCGACAGCGTCCTCGTCCGTCGGCGCAGCCTCGGTCGGGCTCGCGGTCACGACGGTCGGCGGGTCAGCAGGCTCGTCCTGCGATCCGCACGCGGTCGTGGAGCCGAGGACGAGGACGGCGCAGGTTGCCGCGAGGACGCGGCGCAGCGGAAGGCGGGGCAGCATCACGGGCCATACCGTAACGGGTTCAGTAGGCGGTCCGGCCCGCCGGTTGTCGCCACAGGGCGGTATGCCGTAAGTCGCTCCTTTGCTAGCGTGACCGCCCATGGCCGACCTCATGATCGACTTCGCCTCGCTCGAGCGGGTGCGTCGCGACCTCGTCGAGGTCGAGGGCCTCCTGCGCGGCCCGTGCCGGGGCATGTCCGAGCTCCCGGCCGACGCTGCGGGTCATGACGACCTCCGTTCGCGGCTGCGCGACTTCGGCGACGCGTGGGACTTCGGTATCGGTCGGCTCGCGCAGTTCTCCGGCGCTGCGGCCGATGCGCTGTCGTCGATCCAGAAGACCTTCACCGAGCTCGAGGACGAGCTCGCCGCCGCGTTCGACCAGTGACACCGCCGTTGCTCGTCCCCGCCCGTCCCCCGGAGGACCGACGATGACCTACGACGCCCTCGGCTTCGACCCTGCTCCCGGTGAAGTCGCCCGTGGCCGAGAGATGACGCGCAGGCTGCGCTCCGCGACCCAGGCGCTCGCGGAGATGGACCGTGTCGTACGCGGGACCGGTTCCGACGCGTGGGAGGGCAAGGCAGCGCACGCCTTCTACGGACTCGTCGAGAGCGACCTGCGCCCCCGCGTCTCCGAGGCGTACCAGAGCTTCGACGCCGCCACGCGTGCGCTCGAGCGCTGGGTCGAGGGGCTCGGCGGCTACCAGGCCCGCGCCCGGGCGCTCGAGGTCGAGGCCGAGCAGGCGCGCGCTGATCTCACTGCCGCACAGGCGGCGTACGACGGGATCGGTGACCCGCCGACCGGTGACATCGATCCGGCTGACCGACGGGAGTACGACGACAAGAAGACGCGGCACGAGGGTGCCGTCGAGCGTCACCAAGGTGCCCTCGACAGCATCGTGCGGAGAGCACGGGCTCTCGCCGACGAGGCGACCGCCTCGGCCACGACCGCGGCAGGCGCGCTGGAGACCGCCGCCAAGGTCGCACCCGACGAGCCGGGCCTGTGGGACAAGATCAGCGACGTCTTCGAGGACATCGGCGAGTTTCTGACCGACGTCGTCGAATACGTCAGGGACAACTGGTGGGACCTCCTCCACCGCCTGGTCAGCATCACCGCGTCCGTGCTCGCCATCGCGTCGCTGTTCTGCCCCGCGCTCGCACCCTTCGCGCTCGGGTTCGCGATCGCCGACGTGGCCATGTCTGGCATCGACTGGATGAGAGGCGTCCCCGGCGCCAAGGAGGCGTTCCTGACCGGCGTGATCGGTCTCGCCGGCGGCGCCGTCGTCGGCAAGGTCGTCGGCGCCTTCACCAACGCCGCCGGACCGGTCCTCGCCGCGGGGCCGTTCCGTGTCGTGTCCTCGGGCGGCGCCGCGTCCGTCGCTGCTCCGGCCGCTGCCGTCCTGTCCTACAACCCCGGGTTCGGGCCCGCCCTCGGCGGGATGATGATCGTGAAGATGAAGGATGCCAAGGACACGTCCGACACGGTGATGGGCCTGCTCGGCGGAGGCCCCTCCTACTACGGGGGCAACCTCGCGTCCGGCTGGCGCGAGGCCAGGAGCAGCTGATGCCGGGGACGGCCGAGCAGGTCGAGGTCGGCGACGAGCTGTGGTTCGGGACGCCTCCGGGGTGGATCGAGCTCGCCGCTCACGACGGGGACGAGGCGGCGATCGCCTGGTTCGACCGACTTCTCGCGCAGACGCCCGACGCGTTCGACGACCGAACCCTCGCCGACCTGCGGGCGCGGTTCCTCCAGGCACGAGGCGCCGTGCCGCGCGACGGGATCACCTCCGCCGGTGTTCTCGTCACCACGACGGAGGCCGACGAGATCACGGCGTGGCAGTTCACGCTCGCTGTGGTGGACATGCCGCCGTCCGGTGACGTCAACGTGATGGCCGTCATCGAGCGCTATCTCGAGTCCGACGAAGGACGGCGTCCGCTCGGCGCCGACGACTTCGTAGAGACGTTCCAGACCGACGACGGACGCGACGGGGTGGCCGTCCACACGACGGCGGCCTCGGAGCAGCCCGCGGAGATCCTCGCGAACCTTCCGACGGCAGATCCGGGCCGGCTGGGGGTCGTCCACGCCGCCGTACGCCTGAACCGGCCACGCAGCGCCGATCACGATCGGGTGCTGGTTCTCACGGCCGTCTGCCCCCGCCCGTACGAACGCCTCGCCCTCGCTGTGGTGGCCGCGTCGGTCGTGCTCTCGGCCCGCCTCCGCGACGGCGACGCCGCGCCCCTGCCTGGACGGGTCGACCTCGACGCGACGGGGGCCGGCCGTGACCGGTGAGCCGGTGAGCGACTCGCCCCTCCCGCTGGTCGGCGGTGCCGCGCGCGAGTACGTCGTCGCAGCCGACACGCCGGTCGGCGCCTTCGACGCCCCGCTCTGGCAGCGCAGCCGCGCGCTGCGTGCACTCACGGCGGAGGCCGACTCCTTCTCCCGTCTGGGTGCAGGCCTCCTCGCGTGGCTTGTCGGCGTCGGCGCGACCGCCTGCCTCGGTGCAGCCTTCTGGCACGGCGCCCCGGCCGTCGTGCGCGTCCCTGCCGCGGTGGGGGCGGTGCTCCTCGCGTACGCCGCCGCCCGGATCGGCCGTACGACCTGGCTGTCAGGGCGCGCTGTGGTCGACGCCTACAGCTGGTGGACCCTGCTCCCGGAGCGGGTGCCGGGCGGCGGTGCCGGCGTGGAGGACTGGCGTGCGAGGCCGGTGCGCGATGCCGTGCAGGCGCGCGTCTGGGTCTTCCAGGGCTGGCGGCCGTTGCGGATCGGCCTGGCCGCACTCGCGTTCCTCAGCCCGTTCGCCTTCCTCGCCCTCGGCGTCGAAGGAGGGCCGCGCTATCAGCCGACGTGGGACGAAGGGCAGGGCACGACCGTCCTGGTCGTCACGCTCGGCCTCCTCGTCACCGGCTGGGTCGCCGGGGCGACCGTCCTGTGGGGCCAGTTCCGGATGAGCCGCGCCCACGCCGAACGCGATCCGATCCAGCGATGGATCCTCCGCCGCGACCGCTGATCGTTCCGGCTCCACAGCAGCGACGTCACGCGAGCGCGTTGAGGTGCACCTCGTAGGCGCGCGCGTCCTGCACGGAGCGCTCGAGCGCGACGAACCGCGGCTCCTTCACCGGGAGCCACCGCGGAGCAAGCGTCAGGCGGTGGCCCTGCGGCAGGGCTTCGAGCACCTGGGCGAGGAGAGGACGATCGCCCCCACCGAAGACCAGGCTGCCGGCGGGGACGAGCCGCGCGACCTCCTCGGCGCAGCGCTCGACGAGCGCGTCCGCCTGGTTGGCGCGACGGCGGGCGTACCTCTGCTGGCTCCACCCTCCGGCCTTCGTCTGCCCCTGGACGTACCGGGTCCCCGACTTGTGTGCGCCGAGACGCCCGTCGACGACGTGGCCGACGGTGTAGCCGCCCCGGCGCACCAGCACGATCCCGAACTCCGAGGGCGGGACACCGTCCTCGTACGAGGCCACGGCTCCGTCCGGCGCCGTCAGCGTCACCGCGCTGCCGTCACGCACGACGAGCGGCTCCCCGTGGCGAGCGGAGAACCGCTCGATCCAGCCAGGGAGCCGCTCGTACGCGACGAGTACCGTGCGGGTGGTCTCGGCGGGCTCGACCACCGACGGTGTCAGACGTTGAAGCCGAGGGCGCGCAGCATCTCGCGGCCGTCGTCGGTGATCTTGTCGGGACCCCACGGCGGCATCCAGACCCAGTTGATCCGGAAGTCGTTCACGATGCCCTCGAGCGCCTGACGCGTCTGGTCCTCGATGACGTCGGTCAGCGGACAAGCCGCCGACGTGAGCGTCATGTCGATCGTCGCGTTGTTGGCAGGGTCGACCTCGACGTCGTAGACGAGGCCGAGATCGACGACGTTGATCCCCAGCTCGGGGTCGACGACGTCCTTCATCGCCTCGTTGACGTCCTCGGCGGTCGTCACGCTGGTCCCTGCCGGTCGTACGTCGACCTCGGGGAGGTCGTCGGTGGTCTGGCCCGGTGCGCTGTCGCTCATCGGCCCTCCTCGCTCTCGTTGGTGACGGCCTGAGCCGTCGCGTCCTTCCACGCCATCCAGGACAGCAGTGCGCACTTCACGCGGGCGGGGAACTGCGCCACCCCCGCGAAAGCGATGCCGTCCTCGAGAACGTCCTCGTTGGGCTCGACCTGTCCACGACCCTGCATGAGGGTCTGGAACTCGTCGAGCACGGTGAGCCCCTCGGGCACGGTCTTGCCGACGACCAGGTCGTTGAGCACTGACGCCGACGCCTGGCTGATGGAGCAGCCCTCGGCGTCGTACGACACGTCGACGACCTTGTCGCCGTCCAGGTGGACCCGGAGCGTGATCTCGTCGCCGCAGGTCGGGTTGACGTGGTGGACCTCGGCCTCGTACGGGTCACGCAGACCCGCACCGTGCGGCTTCTTGTAGTGGTCCAGGATGATCTCCTGGTAGAGGGCATCCACGTTCATGCTGGTCACACCACCTTGAAGTACTTCTGGGTGCGTTCGATTCCCTCGACGAGCGCATCGATCTCGGCGGTCGTCGTGTAGAGGTAGAACGAGGCCCGTGTCGTGGCCTGCACCCCGAACCGCTGGTGGGCCGGCCGTGCGCAGTGGTGCCCGGCACGCACGGCGATGCCGTAGGAGTCGAGCAACTGCGACACGTCGTGCGGGTGGACACCGTCGACGGTGAAGCTCACCGCTCCCCCGCGGTCGACGGCCTCGCGGGGTCCGACGATCGTGACTCCGCCGACCTCGGCGAGACGGCTCAGCGCGTACGCCGTGATCTCGCGCTCGTGGGCGGCGACGTTCTCCATGCCGAGGGCCATCAGGTAGTCGACGGCTGCCCCCAGACCGATGGCCTGGGCGATCGGCGGGGTGCCTGCCTCGAACTTCACCGGAGGCGGCGCGTACGTCGAGCCCTCCATGGTGACGGTCTCGATCATCTCGCCACCGCCGAGGAACGGCGGCAGCTCCTCGAGCAGGCTCTTGCGGCCCCAGAGGACGCCGATGCCCGTCGGGCCGAGCATCTTGTGGCCGGTGAACACGACGATGTCGGCACCGAGCGCCGTCAGGTCGACGGGGATCTGCGGAACGGCCTGCGCGGCGTCGACGACGACGATCGCGCCGACGGCGTGCGCGCGCTCGATGATCGCGGCGAGCGGGCTCACCGAGCCCAGCATGTTCGAGATCCACGTGACCGTGACGATCCGCGTGCGGGCGTTGATCAGCTCGTCGAGGTTCGACAGGTCGAGACGTCCCTCGTCGGTCGCGCCGAACCACCGCAACGTCGCGCCCGTACGCTGCGCGAGCAGCTGCCACGGGACGATGTTGGAGTGGTGCTCGATCTCGGTGGTGACGATCTCGTCGCCGGGCCGGATCTCGAGGTCGCCTACAGCGTTGCGGAAGGTGTTGGCGACCAGGTTGAGCGCCTCGCTGGCGTTCTTCGTGAACACGATCTCGTCGCGCGACGGCGCGTTGACGAACGCGGCGACCTTGTCGCGCGCGCCCTCGAAAGCCGCGGTCGCCTCTGCGCCGAGCTGGTGCATGGCGCGTGCGACGTTGGCGTTGTGCCAGGCGTAGTGCTCCGCCATCGTCTCGATGACCGCGCTCGGCTTCTGCGACGTGTTGGCGTTGTCCAGGTAGACCAGAGGGCGGTCTCCGGCCATGGGCCGGTGCAGGATCGGGAAGTCCTCCCGAACCTTCTCGACGTCGTAGCCGCCGCCCACAGTCATCAGACTGCGGCCTTGGTGTACTTGTCGTAGCCGTTGGCCTCGAGCTCCTCGGCCAGATCGGCGCCCCCGCTCTCGGCGACCTTGCCGGCGACGAACACGTGCACGTAGTCCGGCTTGATGTAGCGGAGGATGCGCGTGTAGTGCGTGATCAGGAGCACGCCACGGTCGCCCTGCTCCGAGAAGCGGTTGACGCCCTCGGACACGATGCGAAGAGCGTCGATGTCGAGACCGGAGTCGGTCTCGTCGAGGATCGCGAACTTCGGGTTGAGCAGCTCGAGCTGGGCGATCTCGTGGCGCTTCTTCTCGCCTCCGGAGAAGCCCTCGTTGACCGAGCGCTGGCTGAACGTCCTGTCGAGCGTCATCCGCTCCAAGGCGCCGTTGACGTCCTTGATCCAGGTGCGCAGCGCAGGCGCCTCGCCGTCGAGCGCGGTCTTGGCGGCGCGAAGGAAGTTGGCCACGGAGACGCCCGGGATCTCGACCGGGTACTGCATGGCGAGGAACAGGCCCGCGCGCGCACGCTCGTCGACGGTCATGTCGAGGACGTCGACGCCGTCGAGCGTCACCGAGCCGGAGGTGATGTCGTACTTGGGGTGGCCGGCGACCGAGTAGGCGAGCGTGGACTTGCCCGAACCGTTGGGGCCCATGATCGCGTGCGTCTCGCCCGACTTCACGGTGAGGTCGACGCCCTTGAGGATCTCCTTGGCGCCGTCCTCGGTGGCCACCGAGACGTGCAGGTCGCGGATCTCGAGTGTGGACATGTGTGGTGACTCCGTACGTTCGTGAGGATCAGATGCTGGGGCTGGTCACGTCGACGAGGACGGTGGCGTCCTCGGTGACCTTGCAGGGATAGACCGGGACAGGCTCGGTCGCAGGCAGGTTGAGGACCTCGCCGGTCCGGGCGTCGAAGCGCGAGCCGTGGAGCCAGCACTCGAGGGTGCAGTCCTCCACGTCGCCCTCCGACAGCGGCACCGCGGCGTGCGAGCACTCGTCGCGGACGGCGAAGACCTCGTCACCGGAGCGGACGAGCGCGACGTCGAGGCCTTCGACCTCGACGGCGAGCACTCCCCCGTCGGGGACGTCGGCGAAGTCCGCCGCGTACGCGAACCCGCTCATCGTCCGACTGCCTCGCTGACAGCGCCGAGATCGGCGTCGGCGACCACGTCGGCGACACCGACGTGCTTGGCGAGCTCGGCCTCGACCGTCTGCAGAAGGCGGTCCTGGATCTCCGGGACGCCGGTACGGCGGATCACGTCGTTGAAGAAGCCGTGCACGACGAGGCGGCGTGCCTCGACCTCCGGGATGCCCCGGCTCTGCAGGTAGAAGAGGTGCAGGTCGTCGAAGCGGCCGGTCGTCGACGCGTGACCCGCGCCCTCGATCTCGCCGGTCTCGATCTCCAGGTTGGGCACCGAGTCGGCACGCGCCCCGTCCGTGAGGACGAGGTTGTCGTTGCTCTCGTACGTGTCGATGCCGACGCCCTCCTTGCGGATCAGCACGTCGCCGATCCACACGGTGTGGGCGTCCTTGCCCTGCAGCGCGCCCTTGTACTCGACCTTGCTCCGCCCCTTGGGCTTGTTGTGGTCGACGAACAGGCGGTGCTCGAGGTGCTGACCCGCGTCGGCGAAGTAGAGGCCGAGCATGTCGACCTCTCCGCCGGTGCCGGCGTACTCGACCGAGGCGTTGATCCGGACCAGGTCACCGCCGAAGCTGACCAGGACGTGCTTGAGGCTCGCGTCGCGGCCGACGTGCGCGTGGTGGTGCGACACGTGGACGGCGTCGTCGGCCCAGTCCTGGACCGCGACGACCGTCAGCTGTGCCCCGTCTCCGAGCACGATCTCGACGTTCTCGGCCCAGGTCGCGGAGCCGAAGTAGTCGATGACGACCGTTGCCTTCGAGAACGGCTCGGCCGTGATGACGACGTGGCCGGCGCCGGCCTTCTCCGAACCCGTGCCGGTGAACCGCACCCAGGTGGGCTTGGACGCGACGGTCTCGGCGGGGACCGTCACCGTGAACACACGGTCGGCCGCCTCCCAGGCGCGCGCGGAGATCCGGTCGACGGGGACGTACGTCGAGCTGCCACGCACGGTCGAGTCCTCGACCGGGACCGACTCGGCGACGACCTCGGGCGCGACGTCGATCTCGACCTCGTAGTCGTGACCGTCGAGCGAGGCGTCCTTGTGCAGGTCACGCAGACGCTTCAACGGGGTGAAGCGCCAGATCTCCTCGAGCCCCTTGGGGACCTCGTGGTCGGCCGGGTCGAACGAGCCCTCCGGGTGGAGGTGGCTGATGACCCGGGTCTCGACGGGTCCGGCCAGAGGACCAGCAGGGGTTGTAGTAGTGGTGGGGGCGGTCACCCGACGGCACCTTCCATTTGCAGTTCGATGAGACGGTTCAGCTCGAGCGCGTACTCCATCGGGAGCTCGCGCGCGATGGGCTCCACGAAGCCACGGACGATCATCGCCATCGCCTCGTCCTCCTCCATCCCGCGGCTCATCAGGTAGAAGAGCTGGTCGTCGCTGACCTTCGAGACGGTCGCCTCGTGGCCGAGCGACACGTCGTCCTCGCGGACATCGACGTACGGGTAGGTGTCGGAGCGGCTGATGTCGTCCACGAGCAGCGCATCGCACTTGACGGTGCTCGCGGAGTGCTCGGCACCCTCCTGGACCTGGAGCAGGCCACGGTACGACGCGCGACCGCCGCCGCGCGCGACCGACTTGGAGATGATGGAGCTCGAGGTGTGCGGCGCGGCGTGGACCATCTTGGCGCCCGAGTCCTGGTGCTGACCCTCGCCTGCGAACGCCAGCGACAGCGTCTCACCGCGGGCGTGCTCGCCCATCAGGTAGATCGCCGGGTACTTCATGGTCACCTTGGAGCCGATGTTGCCGTCGACCCACTCCATCGTGGCGCCCTCTTCGCAGGTGGCGCGCTTGGTGACGAGGTTGTAGACGTTGTTCGACCAGTTCTGGATGGTCGTGTAGCGGCAGCGGCCGCCCTTCTTCACGATGATCTCGACGACCGCGGAGTGCAGCGAGTCGGTCTTGTAGATCGGCGCGGTGCAGCCCTCGACGTAGTGGACGTACGCGTCCTCGTCGACGATGATCAGCGTCCGCTCGAACTGGCCCATGTTCTCGGTGTTGATCCGGAAGTAGGCCTGCAGCGGGATGTCGACCCGCACGCCCTTGGGGACGTAGATGAACGAGCCGCCGGACCAGACGGCGCTGTTGAGCGCGGAGAACTTGTTGTCGCCGACCGGGATCACGGTCGCGAAGTACTCCTCGAACAGCTCCGGGTGCTCCTTGAGCGCCGTGTCGGTGTCGAGGAAGATGACGCCCTGCTCCTCCAGGTCCTCGCGGATCTGGTGGTAGACGACCTCCGACTCGTACTGGGCGGCGACGCCCGCGACGAGGCGCTGCTTCTCGGCCTCGGGGATGCCGAGCCGGTCGTAGGTGTTCTTGATGTCCTCCGGGAGCTCCTCCCAGGAGGTCGCCTGCTTCTCGGTGGAGCGGACGAAGTACTTGATGTTGTCGAAGTCGATGCCGCTCAGGTCGGCACCCCACGACGGCATCGGCTTGCGGCCGAAGAGCTTCAGGCCCTTCATGCGCAGGTCGAGCATCCACTGGGGCTCGTCCTTGCGCGAGGAGATGTCGCGGACGACGTCCTCGTTGAGGCCGCGCTTGGCGGTCGCACCCGCGACGTCGGGGTCGGCCCAGCCGAAGTCGTACCGGCCAAGCCCCTCGAGCTCGGGGTTGGCCTGCTCGATGGCGTTGGGCGCGCCAGCGGCAGTCGGCACGGCGGTGACGCCGGTGTCCGGTGTGGTGGTCATCGGGTGGTCCTCTCGTCGGTCATGAGGGGTGCCGGGGTGTCGGGCACGTACGTGGTGCAGACGCCGTCGCCGTGGGCGATGGTCGCGAGCCGTTGTACGTGGTGTCCCAACATCCGGGCGAACGCTTCTGTTTCCGCTTCGCAGAGCTCGGGGAACGCGGCTGCCACGTGCGCCACCGGGCAGTGGTGCTGGCAGACCTGCGTGCCGCCTGGGGCCTGCCGCACGGTCGCGGCGAACCCGTCCTCGGCCAGGGCGTCGGCGAGCACCTGCGGACGGCGCTCTGGTGCCGCGTCCTCCAGCAGGGGCAGCAGCCGACGCTCGAGCTCCTGGCTGCGGCGCCTGGCGAACTCCTTGACCGCGTCCTCGCCGAGCGTGTCGGCGACGAACCGCAGTGCGCTGACCGCCAGGTCGTCGTAGTCCTGCTCGAACGCCTCGCGCCCCGCGTCGGTGAGGGCGAAGGCCTTGGCCGGCCGCCCCCTCCCCCGTCGCTGCACGAGCGGGCGCTCGGCGGCGACCTGGATCGTCTCCTCCTCGAGGAGGGCGTCCAGGTGGCGACGGACCGCAGCCGGCGTCAGCTCGAGACGCTCGGCCAGCTGGGCGGCGGTCGACGGGCCCTCGTGCATGATGCTGCGCACGACGCGCTGACGAGTCGGCGACTCGTCAGACAGGTCCCGTACGGATTTCACAACACCAGTGTGCCCTTATTGCTGGCGCCCGTTCAACGAAGGTTGGCCTTAGTTGAAGGCTCACGCGAAGAACGTGGCCCCACCCGGCGGCGCGGGCGAGGCGTCCGCGTCCGCGTCGGTGAACGGCGCGCCGCCGCCGAGGACGCTGTCGAGGTCGGACCCGGCCAGCACGCGGTAGGGGAACGCCGAGGACGCCGCCCGCCGGCTCATCGCCTGCACCGGCAGCGAGACCCGGCTCGCGACCAGCAGGACGTTGCCGAAGCGGCGCCCCTTGAGCGTCGCGGGCTCGGCGCTGACCACCGTCTCGGCGAACGCCGTGCGCGCGGCCGCCAGGACGCGGCGGGCGTACGGGAAAGGGCCCCGGTCCGCGATGTTGGCGAGGAGCACGCCGTCGGGGCGCAGCACCCGCGCGACCTCGCCGAACGCCTCGGCCGTGGTGAGGTCGGGCGGGACCACCGGACCGTCGAAGGCGTCGAGCACCACGACGTCGGCGTACGCGTCGCGCAGCCCGGCGAGCCCGGTCCGGCCGTCGACGGGCCGGACCTTGATGCCGCTCCGGCTCGGCAGGGGCAGGTGGTCGCGGACGTACGCGGTGAGGTCGGCGTCCGGCTCGAGCACGACCTGGGCGGAGCGTGGACGGGTCGCGGCGACGTACCGCGGCAGCGTGAGACCCGCGCCGCCGACGTGCACGACGCCGATGCGGTCCGGCGGCGGCCGCAGGAGGTCCAGGGTGTCGGCGATCCGCTGGACGTACTCGAAGACGAGGCGGGTCGGGTCCGCGAGGTCGACGTGCGACTGGTCGGCGCCGCCGACACGGAGCGTGAACGCGTGGCTGCGTCCGGGCTCGGGGACGAGGGTGAGACCGCCGCGGACGTCGTACGGGGTGCTCGCGCGGTCCATCCCTCCAGGCTACGGGGTGGTGCCGCCGGGAAGGGTCGCTCGGCGATGAGTCTCGCGCCCGGGGACGGTCCGCAGAGCAGCACAGTGTCCCCAAGACCCCCTAGGTTGACTCCATGGCCAGCGATGCGACAGAGGTCGACGCGGGCGGACGCGCTGTCCGCGTGACCAGCCCCGACCGTGTGATCTATGAGGCGACGCCGTGGTCGGCGCAGGTCACGAAGCTCGACGTCGTCCGCTACTACGTGGCCGTCGGGGACGGCATCATGCGCGCGCTGCGCGACCGCCCGACGACGCTCGAGCGGTGGCCCAAGGGCGTGCGCGAGGGCATGACGCTGTCGACGCGTGCCGACAACCGGGGCGACGCGTTCTACCAGAAGCGTCTTCCCAAGGGTGCTCCCGACTTCGTCGAGTCGGCCCGCATCGAGTTCCCCTCCGGGCGGTCCGCCGACGAGGTGTGCCCGACCGAGCTCGCGACGGTCGCGTGGGCTGCCCAGATGGGCACGTTGACCTTCCACCCGTGGCCGGTGCGTCGCGACGACACCGAGCACCCCGACGAGCTCCGCATCGACCTCGACCCGCAGCCGGGCACCGACTTCGCCGACGCCGTCCGCGTCGCCGGCGAGGCGCGTGCGCTGCTGGACGACCTCGGCATGGTCGGCTTCCCCAAGACAAGCGGCAACCGCGGCGTGCACGTCTACGTGCGCATCGAGCCCCGCTGGTCGTTCACCGATGTCCGCCACGCGGCCATCGCGTTCGGCCGAGAGCTCGAGCGACGTCACGAGGGTGTGACGACCAAGTGGTGGAAGGAGGAGCGAGGCGAGCGCATCTTCGTCGACTACAACCAGAACGCCCGCGACCGGACGATCGCCAGCGCCTACAGTCTCCGCCCGAAGCCGGGCGCCCCGGTCTCCACGCCGGTGACCTGGGAGGAGCTCGCGGTGCTCGAGGATCCCCGCGCGTTCAACCTTCACACCGTGCCGCAGCGGTTCGCGGAGCTGGGCGACCTCCACGCGACGATCGACGACGCCCCGTGCTCGCTGGAGCCGCTGCTCGACCTCTATGCCCGCGACGAGGAGCAGGGTCTCGGCGACATGCCGTACCCACCCGACTATCCGAAGATGCCGGGCGAGCCGCCCCGCGTCCAGCCGAGCCGCAAGAACGCCGCCAACTGGGCCGACGAGGGTGCGGCCGAGGGCTGACGCATGTGGGTGCTCCACGTCGATCTCGACCAGTTCCTCGCCGCGGTCGAGGTGCTGCGTCACCCCGAGCTCGCCGGGCTCCCCGTGATCGTCGGCGGACGCGGGGACCCCACCGAGCGCGCGGTCGTCTCGACGGCGTCCTACGAGGCCCGCGAGCACGGCGTCCGCTCCGGGATGCCCCTGCGGACCGCCGCCAAGAAGTGCCCCGACGCCGTCTTCCTCCCGGTCGAGAAGCCCGTGTACGAGGCGGCGTCCGCCGAGGTGATGGCGGTCCTGCGCAGCTTCGGGACGGCGGTCGAGGTGCTCGGGTGGGACGAGGCCTTCGTGGACGCGGGGGCCGACGCCGACCTCACGAGCGCGACCGCTCTCGCGCACGCGATCCAGGAGCGCGTGCTCGACCGGACCGGTCTGCACTGCTCCGTCGGGATCGGCGACAACAAGATCCGCGCCAAGAACGCGACGGACTTCGGCAAGCCGCGAGGCGCCTTCCTGCTCACCCGCGACAACTGGTGGGCGGTGATGGGCGACCGTCCGGCCGACGGCGTGTGGGGCATCGGCGGCAAGACCGCGGCCAAGCTCGCCGCGCTCGGGCTCCGTACGGTGCGCGAGGTCGGGGACGCCGACGAGGAACGGCTCGCAGCGGTGCTGGGTCCGACGATGGGCCCCTGGTACCGCCGGCTCGCCCGCGGCGTGGACGCCTCCCCCGTCGACCCGACGCCGTGGGTGCCCCGCTCGCACGGGCACGAGGAGACGTTCCAGACCGACCTCGCCGACCCCGCGGAGATCGAGGCGCAGGTGCGGCGCCTGGCCGCGCTGGCCGCGCGCGACGTCGTGGAGGACGGACGGCCGGCGGTTCGCGTGCGGCTCAAGATCCGATACGTCCCCTTCGAGACGCGGACGCGCAGCACCACCCTCGCGGGCCCGACCTCCGACGCCGCGGTGATCGCCGACGCGGCGGCCTCGCTGCTGGAGCGGACCGACCGCACCCGCTCCGTACGACTGCTCGGCGTCGCCGCCGAGATGGCCCCGCCGACCTGAGCCCCACTTTCCGTGGTGCCCGACCCAGGCGTGACCCCCCACTTTCCGTGGGGCCCCACGCAGGGTCGCGGCCCCACCGGAACGTTGCGGTGGGGCACCGACTTTGCGTCGGGCCCCACGGAAAGTGACCGGCGAGGGTTGCGCCAGCACGACGTTCCGTGGTTCATTAGTGGAGTAATGAACCACAGGAGGTGACCGGACGTGTTCGACGGGCCAGAGCCGATCTACATCCAGATCGCCGACCAGATCCGCGCCCAGATCTTGAGCGGCGACCTGCCCGAGGAGGCACAGGTGATGTCCACGACCCAGTACGCGACCACCTTCCGTATCAACCCCGCCACGGCGGCGAAGGCGTTCGGACTCCTTGTCGACGAGGGCCTCATCGAGAAGCGCCGCGGCCTCGGGATGTTCGTCGCGGCCGGTGCCCACGAGCGGCTCCTGAAGGAGCACCGCGAGGCATACCTCGAGCAGGTGTTCCGCCCCGCCGTCGATCAGGCCGATCTGCTCGGGATCCCCCGGAGCACCCTCGTCGCCTACCTCACCGACCACCTCCCCGCCACCTCCCTCTCTGCCGCGGAAGGCGAAGCACGATGACTACCCCGTACGGAGCCGAGCTCAGCGACGTCACCGTCCGATACGGCCGAGGTAGAGACGCGGCCCTGGACGGGGCTTCCTTCACCGTCCGGCCGGGCACGATCACCGGTCTGCTGGGCCGCAACGGCGCCGGCAAGTCAACGGCCCTGGCGCTCCTCGCGTCGTTCCGTCGCCCGACGAGCGGCACGGTCCGCGTCGACGGCGCGGACCCGTTCGAGAACGCCGCCGTCATGGCCGGTGTCCAGCTGGTCCGGGAGTCCGGCGACGTCGTCGGCGACAGCCCGGTCAACGACACGATCGGCTACTACAGCGGCGTGCGGCCACTGTGGGACGCCGACTACGCCAAGGCGCTCCTCGACCAGTTCGGCATCGACCCCAGGAAGACCCCCGACGCACTGTCGAGGGGCAAGCAGTCCGCCCTGGGCTGCATCATCGGGCTCGCGAGCCGGGCCCCCCTCACCATCTTCGACGAGTCGTACCTCGGCATGGACGCGCCCAGCCGCTACGCGTTCTACGACGCGCTGCTCGAGGACTACACGCAGCACCCCCGCACCATCATCGTCTCGAGCCACCTCATCGACGAGGTCGAGCGCCTCTTCGAGGACGTCATCGTGCTCCACCGCGGACGCACCGTCGTCAGCGAGACCGCCGACGCCCTGCGCGACCGTGCCGTCAGCCTGGTCGGCCCGACCTCGGCGGTCAGCAAGCTCGCCGACGGACGGCACACGCTGGCGACGCGCAGCCTGGGCGGAACCACCCAGCTGACCCTGGAGGGTGCCCTCGACCCCGAGGACGTCGCACGCGCCCGCGACGCCGGCGTCGAGGTCGGCCGCGTCTCCGTCCAGGACCTCTTCATCCACCTCACCCAGGAGCCCGAGACCCTCAAGGAGGACGCGCGATGAGCGTCGCCCAGTCCCCGACCACCGCCCGCGCGCAGGAGCAGCGCGGCACGAGCACGAGCGCGTACGCCCTCTTCTTCGGCACGTGGCAGCTCGCGACGTACTACTGGATCGCCGTCGTCCTCATCAGCGCGGCCGTCACGGTGATGATCAACACCTGGGACGAGGTCGGCGGCAGCATCGCCGACGGGATCCTCGGGTCCGTACCCTTCTTCCTCGCGGTGATGGGCGTCATCATGCCGCTCGGCGCGCTCCCGCTCCACGTGGCGGGCGGCGGGACGCGGCGCTCGCTGTTCCGCGGCACCGTCGCGGCCACCGTGGCACTCGGGGTCTCCATGGGGCTCGTCGGCGCGTTCGGGATGCTCGTCGAGTACGGCGTGTTCGCGGCGCTCGACTGGCCGGGGACGGTGGAGCCGGCCGGGCTCTACGACTCCTCGGGCGACTTCTTCGGCATCTGGCTCTCCTGGTCCCTCAGCGGCATCGGCTACTTCCTCGGAGGCGCGGCGGTCGCGCTCGGCTACTACCGCTGGGGTCCGATGCTCGGCACCGTCGTGATGCTCCCGATCGTGGCGCTGGTGATCGGCGGGGAGATCGCGCTCGGCGGCGGGATCACCTCGACCGACCTCGGCGGCCTGGACGGCGACTCGACGCTCCCGGCAGCGGCGTCGGTCGCCCTCTCGCTGCTGGCGAGCGGCGGAGTCGCGCTCATCCTGCACCGAACGCTCCGCGATCTCCCCCTGAGGGCGAACAACAGCACCTGACCAGTGCTGCAGGTCAGCCCAGCACGTCGGCGAGGTCGTACGAGACGACCTCCTCGAGCTGCTCGTACGTGCACGACTCGGGATCACGGTCGGACCGCCACCGCTTGAAGCGGGCGGTGTGCCGGAAGCGCGTGCCCTCCATGTGCTCGTACGCGACCTCGGCGACGAGCACGGGGCGGATCGGGACGAACGACAGGTCTTTGCCGGCACTCCACCGGCTCTGCGCTCCGGGAAGGCGATCGCCCGCCTCGTGCGCCTCGGCCTCCGCCCACCGACCCCACGGGTGCTCGGCGAAAGGGACCGCGAGCTGGTCGAGCTCGGCCGCAAGCTCCGCACGCCGGGATGCCGTGAACGCGGCGCACACGCCGACGTGCTGGAGCACCCCCTCGTCGTTGTAGAGGCCGAGCAGCATCGAGCCCAGCAGGGGCAGCTCCGGCGTGGAGGTCTTGTGCAGCCGGTAGCCGGCCACCACCACGTCCGCGGTCCGCTCGTGCTTGATCTTCATCATCGTGCGGGCGTTCTGCTCGTACGGGGCGCGCAGCGGCTTCGCGACGACGCCGTCCAGGCCCGCGCCCTCGAACTGGCCGAACCACTCCTGGGCGACCGCAGGGTCCAGGGTCGTCCGCGTCGTGTGCACCGGCGCACCTGCGTCCTGCAGGGCCTCGACCAGACGAGCGCGCCGCAGCTCGAACGGCTCCCCCGTCAGGTCGTCGTCGCCCAGCGCGAGCAGGTCGAACGCGACGTACGAGGCGGGTGTCTGCTCGGCGAGGAGCCCGATCCGCGAGGCCGCCGGGTGGATCCGCTCCTGGAGCACCTCGAACTCGAGCCGCCCGTCGAGCGCCACGACGATCTCGCCGTCGAGGACGCAGCGTGCCGGAAGGTGCTCCCGGAAGGCGGTGACGAGCTCCGGGAAGTAGCGCGTCAGGTCCCGGGTGTTGCGGCTCGTCATCTCGACGTCGTCCCCGTCACGGAACACGATGCACCGGAACCCGTCCCACTTCGGTTCGTACGACAGCCCGCCGTCGACCTTCGCCGGGTCGGGGATGCCCTTGACCGACTTGGCGAGCATCGGGCGCACGGGAGGCATGACCGGCAGCGCCATCACGTCACCTCCGCTCGCTCGCGCCGACGGGGACCTCGGCCTCGTCCTGCGGGCGGGCCCGGTCGGCGTGCCCTGGCCACCAGGCGGCGTGGCCGAGGAGCGCCGTCAACGACGGTGTGAAGAACATCGACATCACGAAGGCCGCGACGAGGATGCCGAACGAGATCGCGAAGCCCATGGAGACCAGGAGCGGGTTGCCGCCCAGCATGAGCGCCGCGAACGACCCGGCGAGGATCAGCCCGGCCGCGGCGATGGTCGGCCCGGCGTGCCGGACAGCCGTCGCGGCCGCGGCACGTGGGTCCTTGCCGTGCCGGGACTCTTCGCGCAGCCGCGCGATCATCAGGATGTTGTAGTCGGTGCCGAGGGCCGTGACGAACAGGTAGATGTAGATCGGCAGCATGAAGATCAGGCCGTCCTGGCCCTGCGCCACCTGGAACACCAGCACCGTCGCACCGAGCGTCGCGGCGAACCCGAGGCCCACCGAGGCCATCAGGTAGAGCGGCGCGACGAGGCTGCGCAGGAGCAGGGCGAGGATCAGCATGATCATCAGCGCCGCGACCGGGAACACCACCGAGTAGTCCCGGACCATCGCGTCCTGGAGGTCGACGAAGATCGACGTCGTCCCCCCGACGAGGGCCTCCGCGTCGCCCGGCGCGGCATCGTGCGCCGCGTCGCGGATCGGGCCCGCGACGTTCTCCATGGCCGCGTCCGACATCGGGTCGTCCTCGAGGGTGACGACGAACAGTGCCGCCGTCCCGTCGCTGTTGGGGAGGGGGTCGGCCACCTGGGCGACGCCGTCCGCGGCTCCGAGCGCCTCGGCGTACGGCGCCAGCTCTGCCTGGTCGAGAGTGCCACCGTCGGTGCTGCGCAGGATGATGGTCTGGGGCGCGGTCGCCCCCGCCGGGTAGCCCTCGAGCATGCGCTCGCTGGCGACCACC
>Ga0233372_1000033_pt1 | contig 57491 bp, 53 predicted proteins | sample ElkDunMinimDraft_4_FD_191538 | JGI IMG/M metagenome (GOLD analysis project Ga0233372, IMG submission 191538) | Fecal eukaryotic communites from dung pellets of Tule Elk in California, USA - Elk Dung D8 | ecosystem: Host-associated > Mammals > Digestive system > Large intestine > Fecal | place... | reverse complement strand
TCCTGCGCGACCGGGAGCCTCTTCACGACCCCGACGAGTACCGCTTCCCCGACTGCCGCCGCCGGCGCTTCGACCGGCTCGACCTGCCGTTGGGGTACGCGGCGGTGGGTGACGCCGTCTGTAGCCTCGACCCCACCTTCGGGCAGGGCATGAGCCTCGCGGCGCTGGAGGCTCGGGCGCTCCGGCGCGCGGCGACGTCCGGTCCGGTCGCGGTGCGGGACCGTTATCCGCGGGAGGTGTCGCGGATCGTCGACACGGCGTGGACGCTCGTGCGCGACGCCGACCTCGCGCTCCCCGGGGTCAGCGCCGCGGAGCGTCCGTCACCGGCGCTGATCGGCTGGTACGTCCGTCGGCTGCAGCGCGTCGCGCGACATGACCGCGTCGTCGCGGCGGCGCTGCTGCGCGTCACGAGCCTCTTCGCCCGGCCCGAGAGCCTGATGACCGTGCCGGTGGCATGGCGCGTGCTCTGTCGACCGCGTGGACGTGACCCTCAGGTGCGGAACCGGGCGACAGCGGCGTCGTGCTCGGCGCGCAGCCAGTCGGCCGCGCCGACGAGACGCGGATCGGTGGACGCACCTGTCCGAAGCGAGTCGAGGTAGAGGCGGTCCGCCATGATCCGCCGGACGAGCTCGTCATGGTCGCCGACCTCGCCGTGGCCGGGGACGACGAGCGACACCTCAGGTGCGACCGCGATGAACATCGCGATCGCCTCGGCGTAGTCACCCCACGGGTCGGTGGCGTCGAGGTCGAGGAGCGGTGGCTCGACGTCGGACAGCATGTCGCCGGCGACGAGGACGCCGGCGTCCTCGATCAGCAGCGCGGCGTGACCGACTGCGTGCGCGCGGTGCTCCAGGACACGGATCGACCGTGCCGCCCATGGCAGGGCGGTAGCGCCCGGTGCGAGCGGGGACACGCGGCCGATCTCGCTCGCGTCGACTCCGGGAAGCGACCCCTCGGCCTTGCGGGCGTTCTCGTCCTGGACCGCCTCGGCCCGCTGTGCTCCGCGCGCGGTGGCCCACCGGGGAGCGTCGCCGAGCGACGGGCGCCACAGGAGGTGGTCCCAGTGCGGATGGGTGGAGAACGCGCCTGTGACGGTGAGCCCGCGCGACGCCAGCTCGGTGGCGAGCGTGTCGATCTCGACGGACGTGACCCCCGGGTCGACGATCAGGCACTCGCGCCCGTCCGCGCCGACGACCACCGTGGTGGTCGTGGCGCAGAACGCGTGGGTGGCGACCATGACGCCCGGGGCTACCTCGATCATCGGACGTCCGGGACGGCCCTGAGCGAGGTCGCGAGGTCGTCGTCGCTCAGCGGGTCGTCCTCGAGCCGGCCGTGGAGGAAGGCGTCGTACGCCCCGAGCTCGAGGAGGCCGTGACCGGACAGCCCGACGACGATGACGGGCTCCTCGCCCGACTCGGCGGCGGCCACGGCGGCGCGACGGGCCTGGGCGAGCGCGTGCGAGGACTCGGGAGCGGCGACGATGCCCTCCGTACGGGCGAACTCGGTCGCGGTCTCGAAGCACTCGCTCTGGTGCAGCGCGACGGCCTCGATCAACCCCTCGTGCGCCACGTGCGAGACCAGCGGCGCCATCGCGTGGTAGCGCAGCCCGCCCGCGTGGATGGTGGACGGGACGAAGTCGTGTCCGAGCGTGTACATCTTCATCAGCGGCGTCATGCCGCCGGTGTCCCCGAAGTCGTAGCGGTACTCGCCGCGTGTCAGGGTCGGGCACGAGGACGGTTCGACGGCGACGATGCGCGGGTCCTGACGTCCGGCGAGCTTCTCCCGCAGGAACGGGAAGGCGAGACCGGCGAAGTTGGAGCCGCCGCCCGCGCAGCCGATGACGAGGTCGGCGCCGGCCTCGCCCGCCTTCGCGAGCTGGAGCACGGCCTCCTCGCCGATGACCGTCTGGTGCAGGAGCACGTGGTTCAGGACGGACCCGAGCGCGTACTTCGTGGACTCGTCCTGGGCGGCGAGCTCGACGGCCTCCGTGATCGCGATGCCGAGCGAGCCGGGATGATCGACGTCGAAGCCCTTGCCGAACTCCGTCAGCGCGCTCGGCGAGCGGTGCACGGTGCCGCCGAAGACCTCGATGAGCGTGCGGCGCTGTGGCTTGGAGTCGTATGAGGCGCCGACCTGCCACACCTCGCACTCGACGCCGAACAGCGCGCACGCGTACGCCAGCGCTGTGCCCCACTGACCGGCACCCGTCTCCGTCGTGAGCCTCGTGACGCCGTTGATGGCGTTGTAGTAGACCTGCGGGACCGACGTGTTCGTCTTGTGGGAGCCGGCCGGCGAGACGCCCTCGTACTTGTAGTAGATCCGGGCCGAGGTGCCGAGCTTCTGCTCCCAGCGGCGGGCACGCACGAGGGGCGAGGGGCGGTACTGGCGATAGACGTCGCGCACGGCCTCCGGGATCTCGACGTGACGCTCCGTCGTGACCTCCTGCGCGATCAGCTCCGGCGGGAAGAGCGGCGCCAGGTCGTCCGGACCGACGGGCTCGTGGGTGGCCGGGTGCAGCGGCGGGGGAGGTGGGGTCGGGAGGTCGGCGACGACGTTGTACCAGTGGGTCGGCATCTCCGCCTCGTCGAGGGTGATCCGGATGCGGTCGTCGGCCATCGTTCCTCCTGCGTCGGGTGTGGCGCCAGCGTACGACCCGGCGCCCGATGCCGGCACGCTGTTCGACGCCACGCGGGAGCATGGGACCGGTTGGCTCCCGCGCGGCGGACGACGCGCTCAGTCGAACAGGTCGGAGAGCCAGTTCTCCTTCTTCTTGCGCTTGTACGAACGGTCGTCGTAACGACGGTCGTCACGGCGCTCCTCGTACCGGGGCTGCTCGTACTGCGGTTGCTGCTGCGGTCGCTCCTGGTACGACGGAGCGGGGGACGGAGCCGGTGCCGGCGGGGCCTGGGTGCCGGCGCGGTCGATGATCTTGTCGAGCTCTCCGCGGTCCAGCCAGACTCCGCGGCACTCAGGGCAGTAGTCGATCTCGATCCCGCTGCGTTCGCTCATCACGAGAGTGGTCTCGTCGTTGGGGCATCTCATGGCTTCATCCTGCGGGGTCGGTGGGTGGCAGCCAAGGGATCTCGCTCGCCGATCGTCTTGTCACGTGTGCCAGGAGCGCAGGGTCTGTCGACGTGAACCTGTCGACCTCCTCTCCGCCGTCGCAGCGGCACAGTGCCACGGTGGCACGGTCGGCCGACACGTGGACCACGCTCCACGTGCCTCCGGCGTGCTCCCAGCGCACCAGGGTCTCGAGGTCGTCAGGCACTCCGCCATCATGGCGCGCACCGGCGGTGCGTGGCACCGTACGAGGATGCCGCTCCCTCAGAGCATGGGTCGCCTCAACCGCGCAGGGCCGAACCGGCTGATCGTCCACGTGGCGCCGTGGGTGCCTGGCTTCGGGGTCGTGCACCATCGCGGGCGCCGGTCGGGGCGCGGCTACCGGACGCCGGTCGCGGTCTTCCGTCGCGGTGACGAGGTGGTGTTCGCGATGGTCTACGGGACGAAGACCGACTGGGTGCGCAACGTGCGCGCGGCAGGTGGCGCCACCGTCTCCGCCCGCGGGCACGACCTCCGGCTGTCGGCTCCGCGGCTGGTCCACGACCCCCGGCGCTCACAGGTTCCGGGACCGGTCCGCCTCGCGCTCGCCGCAGCCGGCGTCGAGGACTTCCTCGTCTGCGACGTCGAAGGATGACGGTTAGCGTGCAGACAGGACGGCCACGGGGGTGGCGCCGACCGCCAGGAGGTCCGGATGCAGAAGTCAGCGAGAGGTACATGGGGGGCGGCGACGGTGCTGCTCTCGTGCGCGGCGCTCCTCGCGGGGTGCGGCGAGGCTGCCGACGACGACCCGGAGCCGACCCGCTCGACCACCGTCGAGACGTCACCGACGACCGACGCCACGGCCACGTCGGACGGTGGCACCAGCGCCACGCCCGGCGTCATCACCGTCGCGCAAGGGCAGGAGCACCGCATCACGGACCCCGGAACGGTGCTGGTGACGTGCGACGGCGGTGGAGACGTCAAGGTCGTGGCTGTGGCCACGGTGACGATCGCGGGCGAGTGCGAGGACATCGACGTGGAGGCCGAGGGAGCGACGGTCACGTTCGAGACGACGCGCGATCTCGACGTCGAGGGTTCTGGCAACACGGTCACGGGTGTGCGGGCGCTGGACCTCGACGTCGGCGGTGACCGCAACCAGATCACCGTCAGGCAGCTGCGCGCGGTCGACGCCGAGGGCTCCGACAACGTGGTCAAGCACGGCACGGCACTGACGCCGAGGGTCGACGACGAGGGGCGGGGCAACTCCATCGGCGAAGGCTGACCGCCGCGGTCAGTGCAGGCGGTGGCGGGCGCCCTCGCGCACCGCGTCCGACAGCAGGGCCAGTGCGGGGGAGTCCAGCTGGTACTGGTGCCAGTGGAGGCGTACGTCGAGCGGTGCGCTGTCGCCGAGCACCGTGACGGCGCCCGACTCCTCGAGCGACGCTGACTGGAGGTCCGGAAGCATGCCCCAACCGAGCCCCCGCCGGATCGCCTCGCGGAACGCCTCCGATCCCGGGACGAAGTGGCTCGGCGGATCGACCCGGCGCCGCGTGACCCGGCGGACGAACCGCAGCTGCAGCTCGTCGTGCCGGTCGAACTGCACGACCGGTGCGCGGGCGAGCGCCTCGGCGGTGGCTCCCTCCGGGAACCACCGCCGGGCGAACGCCGGTGCCGCCATCGCCCGATAACGCATGGTGCCCAGCGGGGAGACCGAGCAGCCGGGCAGGCGTTCGCCGACGGCGCTGACGGCAGCCATCGCGGTGCCGTCGCGCATCCGCGCGAGAGCGTGCCGTTCGTCCTCCCGCTGGACGTCGAGCAGGACGCGGTCCGCCACGGCGGCGACGGAGGGGAGGAACCAGGTCGCGAGGGAGTCGGCGTTGACGACCACCGGCACCGGCACCAGAGCCGCCTCGCCGGTGGAGGGGGCGAGCTCGCGGAGCAGGAGATCGACCTGGCGGGCAAGACGAAGGACCTCGGCGCCCCGGTCGGTGACGATCACGGGGCGCGTGCGCCGGACGAGGACACGGCCGGTCGCCGCCTCCAGCGCCTTCACCCTCTGGCTGACCGCCGAGGGGGTGACGCTCAGCCGGGCGGCCGCCGCCTCGAAGCTGCCCTCGGAGACCACAGCGGCGAGGGTCCGGAGCTGGTCGAGCGCGAGATCGGTCATGAAGCTCTCCTTCATCTGATGAAGAAAGTTTAGCTGGATTCATGGCGGGTCGCGGCCTAGCGTCGGTGGTGTGAACACCCTCCACGTCCTCACCACCCTCCTTGCCGGGCTTGCGACAGGGCTGTCCCTCATCGTCGCGATCGGCGCGCAGAACGCGTACGTGCTGCGCCAGGGACTGAGGCAGGAGAAGGTCGGCGCCGTCGTGCTGGTGTGCGCTGCCTCCGACACCGTCCTGATCCTCGCCGGCGTCGCGGGGGTCGGGGCGCTCCTCACCCGAGCCCCCGACCTGGTCGAGGTCGCCCGCTGGGCGGGCGCTGCGTTCCTGCTCGGATACGGACTGCTCGCTGCTCGGCGTGCCGTCGTGGGCGGGCGGATGGACGTCGACGACCGAGGCGTCCGGAGCGCCCTGTGGCCGGTGGTCGCCACCGCCCTCGCGCTCACGTGGCTCAACCCGCACGTGTACCTCGACACCGTCCTCCTCCTCGGGTCGGTGGCCGGCTCCTACGGGGACACGCGGTGGGTGTTCGCCGCAGGGGCGGTGGTCGCGAGCTGGGTGTGGTTCGCGGCCCTCGGGTACGGCGCACGGGTGCTCCGCCCGGTGTTCACCCGGCCTGTGGCGTGGCGCGTGCTCGACGCTGCCGTGGCGGTCGTGATGCTCGCGATCGCGGTGCGGCTCGCGTTCGGCGGGTGAGACGGCAGGTCAGGAGGGCTGCTTCGTAAGGCCTGGTTCGTCTGCGTCCGCATCCGACGGCGATCTGCCCGACGTGACGTCGAGCGTGCGCACCGTCAACGGCATCCGGTTGCTGCGGCGCAGGTTGCCCTGAACCACCGAGCGCAGCCCGCGGCCGAGGATGGTGGGGACCGTCAGGTCCGCGTGGTCGTCGTGGTCCCTGACCACCAACGGGACGATCGGGGCCGCCGCCAGCTCTGGCGCCTGGGCCCACAGGCCCACGACCCAGGGCAGCGCCGCGACACGCTTCTCCATGCCCGGGGTGACGGTCACCTCGCTCAGCATCTCGGTCTTCACGAGCCCCGGATCGAACCCGTGCACCCGCACCCCGGTGCCCTTCAGCTCGGAGCGCACCGTCCGGGTGTACTGACGGTTCCACGCCTTCGACGTGGCGTAGGCGTTCTGCCACGGCACCGGCTTCGTCGCACCCTTGCCCCACACGTTGACCACGTGGCCGCGGCCCTGCTCGAGCATCGTGGTCACGGCCGTACGGGTGCCGTGGTGGACCGCACGGATGTTGACGTCGACGACGCGGTCGAAGACGTCGACCGGCGTCAGGTAGGTCGGACCGTAGATTCCCGAGACCCCTGCGTTGTTGACCCAGACATCCAGGCCACCCCACTCCAGTGCTCGGTCGCGGATCCGTTCGACTGCGGCGAGATCGGTGACGTCGGCCTCGACGCCGACGGCCTCCACGCCGACCTGCACGAGACGGGTCACAGCCTCAGGGACGCCGCTGCCCGGCAGGGACGCGACGACGACGCGGGCACCCGCCCGACCGAGGGCGGCGGCGAACCCGAACCCCAGACCACCTGACCCGCCGGTCACGACCGCCACCTGACCACTGAGCGGTCGACCTGCGGAGCCGCTCGCGGCCTCCCTCGGACGTCGTGGCATCTCGTCTCCTCCGCACCCGTTCCCGACCGACGCCGGTCAGCCTAGGGTGTCGCGTCCGTTGCGCGTGCCGCTACCGAGAAACCGGCTCGCTCGTGAGGCTCGCGGTTGCGGCGGGGGTCACGTCCGGCGGGTGAGGCCGTGCACGTCCCGGGTGAAGCCCAGCGTCGGTTGTTAGGCTGCCTGGACCACCAGTCGAAGCGCGGAAGGGGCCTCCGTGGCGGCATCAGACGGCGCATCGCCGACGCGTGCGCTCCCTCTCGCGCGTCCGGACCTTCCCCAGGCCGGGCCGTACACGCTCCACACGCTGCTGGGTTCGGGCGGGTTCGGGGCGGTGTACGTCGGGAGCGTCGCGGGTGGGCCGCGGGTGGCCGTCAAGGTCCTCACCTTCGAAGGCCACGGTGCGCGGGAGCGCTTCTCCGCGGAGGCGCGGCTCCTGCACCAGCTCGACGGTCGCGGCTTCCCCTCCTACATCACCGGTGACCTCACCGCTGCTCGCCCGTGGTTCGCGATGGAGCTCCTCGAAGGCATCACGGTCGACGAGGCCGTCCGTCACGCCGGGCCGATGTCCGCGCAGACCGTCGCCGCGGTCGCGCTCGATCTCGCCCGCTCGCTGCACCGTCTCCACGGCCTCGGCTTCGTGCACCGCGACGTCAAGCCGGCGAACGCGGTTCTCGCCGGCCGTCACGCGACGCTCATCGACGTCGGCATCGCGAAGGGCGAGCGTGGGCTCGACCTGACCTCGACCGGCGAGATGATCGGCTCCGCCGCCTGGGCGGCTCCCGAGCGTCTGCTCGGTGACCGCGCGACCGCCGCCAGCGACGTGTACGGACTGGGCCTTCTCGTGGCGTACGCCTCGGCGGGGCAACGGCCGTTCCCCAGCGGCGACGACGCACGCACGGTCGCCGCCGTCGTCGACGGGCGGCTCGACCTCACCGGCGTCCCTGACGCGCTGCGGGACGTCGTCGTCGCGATGACGGCGCTCGATCCCGACGAGCGCGCGGACATGGCCCAGGCTGCCGCCGCCCTGGCCGACCTCGCGCGCGGCGAGGCAAGCACCGACCAGGCGCCCCGGAGCCGGGTGCAGCCGCGCCCCGTGCCCCGTCCGGAGCCCGAGCCGGCCCCCGCACCGGCACCTGCTCCCACCTCGGTCCCGGTCCCGCCGTCGCCGACCCGGGCGGTCACAGCCCCGACGGTTCACGCCCCGGCACCGAAGCAGCCGGCGCCCGTCGGAGCCGAGGAGGCCGTCCAGCGGCTCGCCGGCAACCCGAGGCTGGCGGCGTCGCTCCGGGCGGCCCACGAGCGCGGCTACGACCGGGCGGCGGTCGCGATCGTGGCGCGCGCGCAGCGCCGCTCGCACCGACGGGCGGTGAAGGCGCTCGATCCCGCGCGGGTGAAGGCGACGGTGTGGCGCGGCCACGGCTGGTACGACGACCAGCACGCCGCCCGGCGTCGTTTCGCCGACACCGACGAGGGGTGGTCGAAGGAGCGGGCGCTCGTCCGACGCGGGTGGTGGCTCGACAAGGCGGCTGGTTTCACGGCGATGCTCGGCATTCTCCTCGTCGTCGTGGCCGGCGCCGGCGAGCGCGGAACGGCTGCCCGGGCGCCGTTCGGATGGCTCGACTCGTTCTTGCCCTTCGTCGCCGTACGGGACGGCCGCGGGCTGGCGTGGGACCTCCTCGCGCTGCTGGTCGCGGTGGGTGCGCTGCTGGTCCTGGGAGTCCGGTGGTCCCGCGAAGGCCGGGTCGCCCGGGGCGTGGGCGCACCTCAGAGCATCCGGATCGGACCCGGTCTGCTCGTCGCGGCGTACGCCGTGGTCGGTGTCGCGACGGTGCTCACCGTCCTCGGGATCCTCGCTTGACCCTCGGGGTCAGGCCAGGGAGAGGAAGACGCGCTCCAGCTTGTCGGTGTCGGTCTCCTCGCCTCCCGTGAGGCACTCCTTCAGGCCGGACGCGACCAGCGCGAAGCCTGCCCGGTCGAGCGCCTTGCTGACGGCCGCGAGCTGCGTCACGACGTCTTCGCAGTCGCGCTCCTCCTCCAGCATGCGGACCACGCCCGCGAGCTGCCCCTGCGCGCGTCGCAGGCGGTTGAGGACGGGCTGGGTGGATTCGGTGGAGAGCTGCATGCCTTGAACGATACCCCCCGGGGTGTAGGCTCGCATCAGTCAACAGATACCCCCCTGGGTATCCAAGGAGGAATCAGATGTGTCGAGCAGTGGTGTGCCGTACGTGCAGCAAGACGACCTGGGCCGGGTGCGGCCAGCACGTCGCCACGGTGATGGGGCCGGTGCCGAAGGCGGACCGCTGCACCTGTGACCGTGCGGCAGCCAAGCCTCGTTCGCTGTCCTCCTGGCTCCCGTTCGGACGGCGATGAGCGTCATGGCAGCACCGCACCGCACGATCGTCGTCGGTGGTGTCGCGGCAGGGATGTCCGCCGCGACCCGTCTGCGCCGCAACGACGAGCACCGCCACATCGTCGTCCTCGAGCGGGGCTCGCACGTGTCCTTCGCCAACTGCGGTCTGCCGTACCACCTCGGGGGAGTGATCGAGGACCGCGACGACCTGCTCCTCCAGACCCCCGAGTCGCTCGCGGCGCGCTTCGGGCTCGACGTCCGCACGCGGCACGAGGTCGTCGCGATCGACCGCGAGCGCCGTACGGTCCTCGTCCGGGCGCTCGAGACGGGCGAGGAGTACGAGGAGGCGTACGACGAGCTCGTCCTCGCGACCGGGGCCCGGGCTGTACGTCCGCCGTTCCCCGGCGCCGAGCTGGCCCACACCCTGCGCGACCTCGGCGACATGGACGCCATCCTCGCCGCGCTCGACGGGCCCGCCGAGGCCCCGGCCCGCTCGGCCGTCGTGGTGGGTGCGGGGTTCATCGGGATCGAGCTCGCCGAGAACCTGACCCACCGCGGGCTGGACGTCGTCCTGGTCGAGCGGGAGGCGCAGGTGCTGCCTCCCCTCGACGTCGAGATGGCCGTGCTCGTGGACGAGAGGCTGCGCGCCCACGGTGTCGAGGTCCGGACGAGTGCCTCCGTGACCCGCATCGAGCCACGCACGGTGACGCTCGACGACGGGACGCGGCTCCCCGCCGACCTCGTCGTGACCGCTGTCGGCGTCGTTCCCGAGACCGGACTCGCCGAGAAGGCCGGTCTCGACCTCGGGCCCCGCGGAGGCGTAGCCGTCGACGCTCAGCAGCGGACGAGCGACCCCGCCGTCTTCGCCGTCGGCGACGTGGCCGTGAAGCGCGACGCGCTGACCGGCACGGGCACGCTCGTCCCGCTCGCGCAGACGGCGAACCGTCAGGGACGCCTGGTCGCCGATGTCATCACCGGGCGCGACGTCACGGCGCCGGCCGTCCTGGGGACCGCCGTCGTGGGTGCGTTCGGGACGACAGCGGCCATGGTGGGGTGGAGCGAGAAGCGGTTGCGTGCGGCGGGGCGTCCGGTGCGCGTCATCCACACCCATCCGAGCGACCACGCGGGCTACTACCCGGGTGCGCGCACGATGGCGCTCAAGCTTCTCGTCGACCCCCGGACCGACGCCATCCTGGGGGCACAGGGCGTCGGCGAGGCGGGTGTCGACAAGCGCATCGACGTCATCGCCACGGCGATGCGCGGCAACCTCCGGGCCAGCGATCTCGCCGATCTCGAGCTTGCGTACGCGCCGCAGTACGGCTCGGCGAAGGATCCGGTCAACATGCTCGGCATGGTCGCCGACAACCTCGCGGCGGGCGTCACCGACACGGTGCAGTGGCACGAGGTCGGTGCGGAGGCGCGCGACGGAGCGACGGTGGTCGACGTCCGGTCGGCAGACGAGTACGCGGGCGGCTCTCTGCCCGGCGCCGTCAACGTGCCGCTCGACGAGCTGCGCGATCGCCACGATGAGCTGCCGACAGGCCGTCTCGTGGTCACCTGTGCCGTCGGGCAGCGCGGGCACACGGCGGCGCGGCTGCTGCGCCAGCTCGGGCGCGACGACGTCGCGAACCTCGACGGCGGCTACCGGACGTGGAGCCGGGTGGCCGGCGCCTGAGAGCATGCGTGCGCCGCGTCGTCGACGGGAGGAGCACGGGCGCGGGAGCAGAGGTCGCCGGTCGTGGGCTTTCGTACCGGTCTCGGGCTCAGGTCGGGCTTGATCGCGTTTCTGCCGCCCGTCTTCGTGGCCGCGCCCTCGCACCGGTGGGATCTCGTCCGTGGACTCGTCACGTTGCGTCGCCGCGAGATCGCGCTCGCCTCGGTGAGCCGCGTCGTCGTGTTCCCCGCCTGCGTGGCCGGGTCGGCATGAGCTTCTGGAGTGGGGGGACGCGGATCCCGCGCCCGCACGCGCCGGTGCTCCAGGCCTACGCCGGGGTCACGCAGCGCCGGATGGCGACCGCGCCACCGCTCCGTTCGCTCGCGGGCGGCCCCGCGGTCCGTCTGGTCGACGCGCAGATCGCGTGGATCGACTCCGGACACCGCTCGACCGACCCCGGTTCACCGGTGCGACGCTGGGCCAGCGGGCGCTGACCACGCGTCAGTCGTCCTCGGCAAGCGCGGTCCTGCACTGCGGATCCTCCGCTGCGGCACGTGCGAGGCGAGCGCCGAGGAGCTCGGCGGTCTCGCCGAGCTCGGCGACCCGGTCTTGGCCGAGCGAGTCCAGGACCAGGGCTCGCAGCGACGCCTCGCGCACCTCGCGGGCTCGGGCGTACGCCTGGCGTCCCTCCTCGGTGATGACGGCCTCAGCGCTGCGTCCGTCAGCCTCGCAAGCCTCGCGGGACAGCAGGCCGCGCTGCTCCATGCGCCGTGTCTGGTGCGACAGGCGGCTCTTCTCCCACTCGAGGGCGAGGCGCAGCTCCCGTGAGCGCAGACGCCCGCCGGGAACCTCCTGAAGAGCCTCGAGCACGCAGTAGTCGGCGTCGGACAGACCGGTCTCACGCGCGGTCTCACGCGCGAGGTGGCGAACCAGCCGTTCGTGGGCCGAGGCGTAGGCGCGCCAGGCGTCGAGCGACTGGTCGGCGGTCGGAGTGGTGGTCACGTCGTCCAGGGTACCCGGAGGTTGATACATCATCCATGACTCTGTACGGTTGACTCATCAACCAATTCGGAGGACGCCATGCCTGACTACGGTCACGACCTGAGATTCGGCACGTTCATCACGCCGCAGAACACCGCGCCAGACCAGGTCGTGGGGCTGGCGCAGCTCAGCGAGCAGCTCGGCTACGACCTGGTGACGTTCCAGGACCACCCGTACCAGCCTGCCTTCCTCGACACCTGGACGCTCCTGAGCTACGTCGCGGCGCGTACGGAGCGCGTGCACCTGGCGCCGAACGTCCTCAACCTCCCGCTCCGCAACCCTGCCGTCACCGCGCGCTCCGTCGCCAGCCTCGACCTGCTCTCCGGAGGGCGGATCGACCTCGCGCTGGGAGCGGGCGCGTTCTGGGAGGCCATCGAGGCGATGGGCGGTCCTCGGTTGAGCCCCGGTCAGAGCGTGAAGGCGCTCAGCGAGGCCGTCGACGTGATCCGGGGCATCTGGAGTCCCGAGGAGCGCGGAGGTCTGTTCGTCAAGGGGGAGTTCCACTCGGCGCACGGCGCCAAGCGGGGCCCCGCGCCCGCTCACGACGTGCCGATCTGGCTCGGCGCCTACAAGCCGCGCATGCTTCGCCTCATCGGGGAGAAGGCCGACGGGTGGCTCCCGAGCCAGAGCTATCTCCAGCCCGGGGACCTCGCACGCGGCAACACCGTGATCGACGACGCCGCCGTGGCCGCAGGGCGTGCTCCCGAAGACGTCCGCCGCCTCCTCAACATCGCCGTCGGACGAGAGGTGCTGAGCCCGCAGGAGTGGATCGACCAGCTGCTCCCGCTGGCTCTCGTCGACGGCATCAGCACGTTCATCCTCGCCTCGGACGACCCTCGCGGCCTGGAGGAGTTCGCCGAGGAGGTGATCCCCGTGCTGCGCGAGGAGGTGGCCGCCGAGCGGTCCGCGACTCCCGCCGCCGGTGCGGGTCGCAGCGCCCGTGCCCTGTCCCGGCGCGCCCCGGGGATCGACTACGACGCGATCCCCGAGGCGCTGGCCGCCGACGCCGTCGAGCCGGGGGACCCCACGTACGCGAGGGTCCGGCACAGCTACGTCCACCGCGGCAGCCCTGGCCTCGTGCTCCGGCCCGCCGACACCGACCAGGTCGCCGAGGCCGTCGCGTACGCCCGCCGTCAGCAGGTGCCGTTCGTCGCCCGCAGCGGTGGCCACGGCATCGGTGGTCGCTCGACCAACGACGGGGGCATCGTCGTCGATCTCGGGCGGCTCGACACGGTCGAGGTCCTCGACCGTGAGCGGAGGCTCGTCCGTGTCGGCGCCGGTGCACGGTGGCGCGAGGTGGCCCAGGCACTGTCGAGCCACGGGCTGGCGATCAGCTCCGGCGACTCCGGTGACGTGGGTGTCGGTGGTCTCGGGACCTCGGGCGGGATCGGATTCCTCGCTCGCTCGTACGGGCTCACGATCGACCACGTCGTCGGTGCGGACGTGGTGCTGGCCGACGGCACGGTGGTCCGCGCCGACGCGGAGCACCACCCCGACCTGTTCTGGGCGGTGCGCGGCGCTGGCGAGTACGTCGGCGTCGTCACCAGCCTCGACCTCGAGGCGATGGAGCTGTCTGACATCGTCCTCGCGGTCATCGTCCACCAGGTCGACGACACCGCCGACTACCTCACCCGGTTGGGCGCACTGACCGAGGCGAGCCCGCGCCCACTGACTCCCTTCACGACGCTGTTCCCCTCCGACGACGGCCAGACGTACGCCCGCATCATGCTCGTGTGGGCCGGTGACGAGACGGAGGCGGCCGTCGGGGCGATCGAGCCGTTCCTGCACCTCGCGCCGGTGGTTCAGCAGCAGGCCCAGGTCACGCCGTACAAGGGGATCATCCGGTCGACCGGCGACCCGGCGGCCGGCCACCGGCAGCCGCCGACCCGCTCAGCATTGGTGGCGGATCTCGGCGACGGGCTCGCCCGGACGGCGGGGCAGATGATGGACGAGGGCCGCCTGCAGCTGATCCAGATCCGTGCGTTCCCCGGCGCGGCCGGTGACGTCGCCCCGGAGGCGACCGCGTTCGCCCACCGTGACCGCGCGTACAGCCTGATCGCGATCGCGGCTGCGGGTGCCTCGGTGGACGAGGAGTGGGACGCCGCGGTCGACGCCCTCTACGGCAACTTCGAGACCGTCGTCACGCCGGAGACGCTGGCGAAGACGTTCCCGTCGGAGACGCTCGCTCGCCTCCGCGACGTGAAGGCGGTCTACGACCCCGACAGTGTCCTGGGTCGCACCTCGTTGGGCGAATGAGCACGATGGACCTGGGCACTCTCCCGATGAGTCGAAGAAGGAGGACCCTCCATGAGCAAGACGACCAAGAGTGACAAGGCACGTACGGTCGAGGCGCCGTTCCGGGCGTCGCAGCAGATGGCCGACCACCTGCAGCAGCTGCACGTCGACCTGATCGACCTCCACCTCCTCGGCAAGCAGGCGCACTGGAACGTGGTCGGCAAGAACTTCCGCGATCTCCACCTGCAGCTCGACGAGATCGTCGACGCGGCACGTGCCTTCAGCGACGACGTCGCCGAACGGATGCGCGCGGTCTACATCACGCCGGACGGACGTGCGGCGACCGTCGCCGGGCGCAGCAGCCTGCCCGAGTACCCCTCGGACGAGGTCGACACGGCCGAGACCGTCGACCTCGTGACCAGCGCGCTGCACGCGGTGGCGGCCACGGCCCGCCGTATCCACGACGACGTCGACGAGGAGGACCCCACGACGGCCGACATGCTGCACGCCATCCTCGAGCGCGTGGAGCAGCTCGCGTGGATGGTCGAGTCGGAGAATCGGATCGCCAACCGCAGCATCCCGCGCCCGATCCACGAGTAGGCGCACGAATGACGACGGCCGGTCCCGCAGGGGACCGGCCGTCGTGTGGTTCCGCAGGTCAGCTGACGCCGGCCTTCTTCTTGAGGTCCTCGACGAACGTCGAGTTGTCCTTGAGCCACTGCCTGACGGCGTCCTCCTCGTCGACGTCGTCGCCCGAGTTGAACATCAGGTTCTCCAGCGAGAACAGTTGCTCGTCGTCCAGGGTGAACGCGCCGATCAGCTCGTCGAGGTCGTCGAATCGCTCGCCGAAGTCCTTCGCGCCGTAGGCGTGGATCTCCTCAGCCGCTCCGAGCTTGCCCTCGGGGTCCTCGAGGTCGCGGATGGGGAACTCGTCGTACGCCCAGTGCGGGCGCCACAGCGTGACGGCGATGTTGTCGCCCGACGCGGTCGCGCTCTTCAGCTCGGCCAGCATCGCCGGCGTCGAGGAGATGACGTAGTCCATCTTGTCGAGGCCGTACGTCGGGACGACCTCCTCCTGCGTGACCTTCGTGAGGCCCGCGCCGGCCTCGATGCCGACGAGGCGGTTGCCGTACTCGTCGGCCATGCCTGCGAGGTCCTCGAGAGACTTCGCGGGTGAGCTCTCGTTGACGGCGATCGTCAGCTTGGCGTTGTCGTACCACGTGCCGAGGTCGGTGATGTCGTCACCGAACTTCTCGAGGTACGACGCGTGCGTGAGCGGCAGCCAGGTGTCGAAGGTGACGTCGAAGTCCCCGCCGGCGAGGCCGGTGAAGATGATCCCGATGTCGGCGGTCTCCGTCTCGACCTCGTAGCCCTCGTCCTCGAGGATCGCCTTCCACAGGTGCGAGACCGCGATGCCCTCGTCCCATCCTGAAGGGATGCCGATCGAGATCGTCTTCTCGTCGTCGCCGCTGGCCGAGTCGGACCCGCCGCAGGCGGCGAGCCCCACGCTGAGCACGAGCGCCGAGGTGGCAGCAGTGACGCCTCGGAGGAGTCGGGAGGTACGTACGCGTGACATGTTTTCCTTCCTTCGGCGGACCGGGGGGTACCGCCTGGGTTGGGGTGGTGGTCGCTCAGACCAGGCCGGTGGCCAGGGACCTCGCGACCGGGGTGCGGGCGGAGAGGCCCGCGGTGACGCGATCGAGGAAGATCGCGAGGATCACGACGGAGATGCCGGCTTCGAATCCCTTGCCGACGTCCACGCTGCTGAGGGCGGCCACGACGTCGCGACCGAGGCCGTCGGCGCCGACCATGCCCGAGATCACGACCATCGACAGCGCCAGCATGATGACCTGGTTGACGCCAGCCATGATCGTCGGCATCGCCAGCGGCAGCTGGACCTGCCGGAGGATGCGGCCCGGGGTCGCACCGAACGCGTGGCCCGCCTCGACGACCTCGGCGTCCACCTGACGGATCCCGAGCTCGGTGAAGCGGACGCCTGGGGCGAGGGCGAAGATCACCGTCGCGACGATGCCCGGGACGACGCCGGTGAGGAAGATGACGACGGTGGGGATCAGGTAGACGAAGGCCGGCATCGTCTGCATGAAGTCCAGCACCGGCTTGACGATCGTGGAGACGGTGTCGTTGCGGGCGGTCCAGATGCCGAGCGGCACCGCGATCGCGAGGGCGATCACGGAGGCGAGGATGACCAGGGCCAGCGTCTTCATCGCGTTGTCCCACTGATCGACGCTGGCGATGAGCGTGAACCCGACGACCGTGACGAGAGCCAGCTTCCAGCCCTTCGCGACCAGGGCGATCACGGCGAGCAGGGCTGTCAGTACCCAGAACGGCGGGGCCAGGAGCAGCTCACTGAGCCCGTCGTACGCGCCGGACAGCACGTCCTTGACGAACCCGAACAACGGGCGGAAGGTCTCGGTCACCCAGTCGACACCGGTCTCGACCCACTCGCCGAGCGGCATCCGGGGAACAAGGCTGTCACTCATCGTCGCCTCCCATGGTCTTGTCCGCCGGCGCCATCGCGGCCAGCAAGGTCACTCGTGGCACGACGCCGACGAGCCTGCCGTCCTCGTCGGTCACCGGGACCGGGAGCGCGCCTTCGGCAGCAGGCGCGAACACGTCCGCGAGCAAGGTCGTCGTCCTTACGGCGGTGATGTCCTCTCGGACCGCGCTGGCGATGGTGCTCCGGCCCTCGCGGAGCGCGGCGACCGCGTCGACGTCGTGCACGACACCGCGGAGCACGCGTTGACGGTCGACGACGTAGGCGGCAGTCACCTGCGCCTCGCGCATCGTGCGGCTGGCCTGGCGCGGACCGCCCGAGACCGGCACGACGGCGGCGGGCCTGACCATCACCGACGAGGCGGTCAGGACCCGGCTGCGGTCGACGTCGGCGACGAACTGCGCCACGTAGTCGTTCGCGGGGTCGGACAGGATCTCCTCGGCGGTGCCGACCTGGGCGATCCGGCCGTCGCGCATGACGGCGATCCGGTCACCGAGGTACATCGCCTCGTTGAGGTCGTGGGTGATGAAGACGATCGTCTTCCCGAGGCGACGCTGCAGGTCGAGCAGCTGCTCCTGCATCTCGCGCCGGATCAGAGGATCGAGCGCCGAGAACGCCTCGTCCATCAGGAGGATGTCGGTGTCTGCCGCGAGTGCGCGGGCGAGGCCGACGCGTTGGCGCATGCCGCCGGACAGCTGCGACGGCAGGGAGGTCTCCCAGCCGTCGAGCCCGACCATCGCGAGCGCCTCGGCCGCCTTCGCCCGACGCTCCTTCTTGCGCATCCCCTGGATCTCCAAGGGGTACGCGGCGTTGTCGAGGACCGTGCGGTGGGGGAGCAGCGCGAAGTGCTGGAAGACCATGCTGAGGCGTGCCCGCCGCAGCGCCCGCAGCTCCTTCGCGTCCACGGCCGAGAGGTCGGCGTCCCCGATCAGGACGCGCCCGGCGCTCGGACTCCACAGACCGTTGAGCATCCTGATGAGCGTCGACTTGCCAGAGCCCGACAGGCCCATGACCACGAAGATCTCCCCGGCACGGATCTCGAGGCTCGCGTCGATCACCGCGGCGGTCCCGTACGGTTTGACCTCGTCGCGGCTGGCGCCTGCGTCGAGTCGGCGAAGGGCCTCGGCGGGACGGCGGCCGAAGACCTTGGAGACGTTCTCGACGCGCAGGGCGACGGGGGCTTCGCCGACGTCGGTCCTGGCAGGAGCTGGACTCGGCACGAGCCCGGCATCGGTTCCCGGATCTGCAGTGTGGGACGTCATGACGGACGTGTTCGCCACCTTTCGGTCGATCGCTGCGCGCGTCACGTCGGGGGTCGACGTGAGAGGCGTGGGGGTGCAGCCTCGCTGTCTGCTCGCGACTTCGGCATCGTCGTGGATGCGCTGACCGGGTCCCGCTGGAGGCGGGCGCGCCGTGCGGTCGTACGTCGCGCCTCTGCATCTTGCCTGGTCAAGGTCACGGAAGGTAACGGCAGGGGGGTCTGGTGGGCCTTACTGGCCGTGTGCAACGCGCGTGGGCCCTCGCTGAGCAGGGGCGTTTGGCGATTCTGCTTCGTTATCTCTTCGTGACCCCCGGGGCGCCCACGGAAGCGGTGAACGCTCCCAGTCGCGCGGTAGGCGTGTGGGTCGTCGCGGACGAGAACCCGCCCTCCGCAAGAGACCGCGCGACACCGTCTGCGACTCTCTCGCTCACCGTTCCCGACGGGGTCTCGTAGAACAGCCACAGCGACCCGCCCGGGCGTAGGACGCGACGCAGCCCGGACGCGAGCACCGACGCGTCGCTCGTCCAGAAGACGTTGACGTTCACCGCGAAGGCGACGTCGAGGCTCGACGCCGGCAACGTCGGCACGACCTCCTCGGCCGGTCCGCGCAGCACCGTCCACGCGGCCGCAGAGCCGGCCTCGGCGCACCGCTTTCGGCTACGACGCTCCGCCACCTCGGAGCGGTCCACGCCGACGTACGAGCCACCCGCACCGAGCCGTTCGAGCACGAGCGAGGCCGCCACGCCCGGCCCACCGCCGATCTCGAGCACGCCGCTCGTGGGCGTGAGGGGGAGCGCATCGACAGCAGCGGTCAGTCGCGGGGGCACGGGCATGGCTCACCGTACGGCGACGGTGGTGCCTCGAAGGTGGTCGTTTTCACGGCCGCCGGGGACCCAGGGCGGGGACCGGTCGTCACGCCGACCTGGTCTTGGGATGATCGAGAGATGAGCCTCAACCTCACCGGAGACGCCGACGCCGACCAGCTGCTCGACTCCGACCCTTTCGCGCTGCTCGTGGGCATGCTGCTCGACCAGCAGTACCCGATGGAGGCGGCGTTCGCCGGACCGCTCAAGATCCTGCAACGCGTCGGCAGCATCGACGTGCAGACGATCGCGGAGCTCGACCCCGAGGCGTTCGCCACGCTGTGCGCGACGCCTCCGGCGATCCACCGCTACCCAGGCTCGATGGCCAAGCGGGTCCAGGAGCTCGCGTCGTTCCTGATGAGCGAGTACGACGGGGATCCGACTCGTCTCTGGACCGAGGGTGACCCCGACGGCAAGACCGTGCTCAAGCGGCTGAAGGCGCTGCCCGGGTACGGCGACCAGAAGGCGCGGATCTTCCTCGCGCTGCTCGGCAAGCAGCGAGGCGTGGCGCCGACGGGATGGCGCGAGGCGGCCGGCGCGTACGGCGAGGAGGGCTCTCGCCGTTCGATCGCCGACGTCGTCGACGGGACCACCCTGCAGGAGGTACGGACGTTCAAGAAGGAGCAGAAGGCGGCAGCCAAGGCCGCGAAAGCGAAGGGGTGAGCGGCTCCGTCACGCACGCACCCCGCCCTGCTCGACCAGCGGGTCTACCGCTGATCGAGCAGGGCGAACGGCTCACATCGGGGGCATCAGGACGGAGTCGATGAGGTAGACCGTCGCGTTCGCGGTCTTCACACCTCCGCAGATGACCGCGGCGCCGTCGGCTCCGACGGTCAGCGCGTCGATCGAGCCCTTGACCTCCAGGTCGGCTCCGTTGACGGTCTTGTGCGTCCCGACGACCTCGTCGGGGCTGAGCTGACCGGGAACGACGTGGTACGTCAGCACCGAGGTCAGCGCCTCGGCGCCGGCGGGCTGGGACAGCTCGGTCACCGTCTTCTTCGGGAGCTTCGCGAACGCCTCGTCGACCGGGGCGAACACCGTGAACTCGCTGCCGTTCAGCGTGTCGACGAGGTTCACCTCCGGGTTGAGCTGGCCGCTCACGGCGGCTGTCAGCGTCTTGAGGAGCGGGTTGTTGCTCGCGGCGGTCGCCACCGGCTCCTGGGCCATCCCGTCGATGGAGCCCGGCCCCGAGGGCACCTGCTCCGCGTAGGCGGCGCAGCCCGGCCCGACGAGCTCCGAGGAGGCGTCGGACATGGCGTCGTCAGTCATCTCGGAGGTCGCCGACTCCGACGCGCTGGGCGTGGAGTCGTCCGAACCGGAGTCCGAGTCGTCGCTTCCGCACCCTGCCGTGAAGAGAGCCAGGGACGCCAGCATGGCCACCGCCGCGAGGCGGGTCTTGCGAGTGGTCGTGTGCATGGTTGTGCCTTTCCTGTTGTGGCGCGGTCACTCCACCGAGAAGCTGACGCTGTGCCAGCCGGTGGCACCGTCCGGGCGAGGTTCCGCCCGGTCGGAGGTCTGTGTGGTGCCGTCCGCGTCGGTCGCCCGGACGGTGAGGGTGTGGTCTCCAGGGGTCGGGTCGTCCCAGCGCCACGTCCACTGGCGCCAGGTGTCGATGCCGTCCTGCGGGGCGAGACGTGCCGGCTCCCAGGGGTCGTCGTCGACGCGGACCTCGACAGCGCCGACCCCGACGTGCTGCGCCCACGCGACGCCCCCGGCGCGCACGGAGTCCCGGGGGAGCGACTGGAACGAGCGCGGCACGTCGATGCGCGACGCGAGCTTGACGGGTGCCTGCTCGGCCCAGCCTCGCTCGGTCCAGTACGCCTCGAGCTCGGAGAACCGGGTGACCTCGAGGTCGACGAGCCACTTCGTCGCCGACACGTAGCCGTACAGGCCCGGTACGACCATCCGTGCCGGGAATCCGTGCGCGAGGGGGAGCGGGTCGCCGTTCATCGCGATCGCGACGAGGGCGTCGCGGCCGTCGAGGACCGCGTCGAGAGGTGTGCCGATGACCATCCCGTCGGCGCTCGTCGACTTGAGGGCGTCGGCCTCGCGGCCGACCCCCGCGCGCCGGAGGAGCTCGGCCAGCGGGACGCCGATCCAGGTGGCGTTCCCCACGTACTCGCCGCCCACCTCGTTCGAGACGCAGGTCAGGGTGATGCGGCGCTCCAGCAGCGGCATGTCGAGAAGGTCGGCGAAGCTCAGGTCGAGGGGCCGGTCCACGTCGCCGTGGACGCGCAGCCGCCAGGTGTCCGCAGGGACGTCGGGGACGATGAGGGCCGTGTCCACCCGGTAGAAGTCCCGGTTCGGGGTCAGGTACGAGGTGACACCGGGCAGCGGGTCGATCCCCGTCGGGACTGCGGGGGCCGGACTGGCCGGCACGGGGAGGCGGAGGTTTGCGCGCGAGACGGCGGCCTCCGAGCCGCCCACGACCCGCGCGACGGCCCCGGCGGAGGCCGCAACGGCGGCCGTCCCCAGGACGGTGATGAGGAATCGGCGGCGGTCGAACCCCGAGGGCAGATCGTCACCGGGCCGGCGGGCGGTCCCCGTCGTCACCTCCGTCGTCACCTCCGCGGGTCCGCCGGTGCGGGCCGGTGCCGGCAGCGTCCGGAGAAGCAGGACGAGCGTCCACGCGGCGACCAGCGTGGTCACCACCGGCGCGAGGAGGGCGATCGCCGACCACACCGAGGTCGTGTCGTCCGCGGCGGTCGCCGCCGTCGCGACCGCCCCCACGGCCACGACGACGCCGACCCCGAGGCGGCGGCGGGTGGCCCCGAGCACCCCCGCCGCCGCGGCGATCCCCAGGAGCAGCACGGCCACCGTGCCGAGCAGCACCGCCTTGTCGCTCTCCCCGAACGTCCGCACGGCGAAGTCCTTGACGAAGCCCGGCGTCAGTGAGATCACCGTGTTGCCCACTGCGACCACGGGCGACGGGCCCCCTACCGCTGCCGCCAAGGCGGTCCCCACCGCGACGCCGGCGAGCGCGGCGAGCACGCCGCAGGCTGCGGCGAGGAGGCGGAGACGGGCCGTGGTCATGCACCTGCTTCGGCGCGGACGGCGACACGGATGGGTGAGCCGGGCCACAATGATGAGCGACAGACCTGACCCATCCGCGAGGCCGGCCGTCTCGAATCACCGATGACAGCCCCTCGTACCAGGAGTGCCGATGCCAGACCCGCAGCGCGGTCGACGTGCAGAACCCGACGACGGGCCACCGCCCGCGGCCGATGCGGTCGAGACCTTGATGGCCCGCGTCGCGAGAGGCGACGAGCAGGCGTTCGGCGAGGTGTACGACGCCCTGGCCGGTGCGGTTTTCGGCCTCGTACGACGGGTGCTTCGCGACCCGGTGCGCTCAGAGGAGGTGACGCAGGAGGTGTTCCTGCAGGTGTGGCAGACGGCGCCGCGCTTCGACGCGCGTCGCGGTCGCGCCAAGACATGGATTCTGACGCTGGCTCATCGCCGCGCTGTCGACGCGGTCCGCCACGACCAGGCGGCGTCCGACCGGGACGCACGCTACGACTGGTCGGGCGGACCGGCGTACGACCAGGTGGCGGACGAGGTCACCGTACGGCTCGAGCACGAGCAGGTGCGGCGCTGTCTTGGCACGCTCACCGAGCTCCAACGGGAGGCGGTGGGTCTCGCCTACTACCAAGGACACACGTACGCGCAGGTCGCCGTGATGCTCGAGGCGAATCCTGCGACGGTGAAGACCCGCCTGCGTGACGGGCTGATCCGCCTTCGTGACTGCCTGGGGGTGACGGCATGACCAGTGATCCGCACACGCTCGCCGGCGCGTACGCCCTCGACGCCCTCGAGGACGAGGAGCGCTCCTCCTACGAGGCCCATCTTGCCGAGTGCGGCGACTGCGCCGCCGAGGTGAGCGGCTTCGTCGCGACAGCGGCCAGACTCGGTGCGGCCCAGGAGACCTCTCCGCCGCCGCACCTGCGGCGCGCGGTCCTCGAGGCGGTCTCCCGCACCCCCCAGGAACGACCCGTCGTCACCGACATCAGCAGTGCGCGCTCGTGGCGCCGTGGATGGCCGGCGCGGATCATCCTGGCTGCGGCTGCTCTCGCGCTGGTCGTCGGCGCGGTCGGCTTCGGCCTCTCCCAGCGCGACCAGGCGGACCAGCTGGAGGCCCAGCAGGCCACCATGACCGAGGTGCTCTCGGCGCCCGATGCGCAGCTGGTGGCAGCACCGGTCGACGGCGGCGGGACGGTGCGGGTCGTCCAGTCCGCCGAGCTCGGCAAGGCGGTGATGGTCGTGGCCGACCTGCCGCGGCTCGCCGACGACCAGGACTACCAGATGTGGACGGAGTCGGGCGGCACGATGCACAGCGCGGGAGTCCTGCCTCGCGAAGAGCAGGGCGCGCGGGGTGCGCACGTCATGGAGGACGTCACCGGGGTCACCGCGGTCGCGATCAGCGTCGAGCCCGCGGGCGGCTCCACGGAGCCGACCAGCCCGCCGATCGTCACGGTGTCCACCTCATGACGTCACCAGCGGGGGACCAGGTGGTGCTGCGGCACCGGTGACCCCGGGCGGCTCGCGGCCCCGGGAGGCTGCGAGCCGTTCGGCCACGCCTTCGGGGCGCGTGGCGGTCGCTGTCGATGGCGGGACGCTCAGCCGAGGCCTGCCCGCTCGGCGATCCCGCGGACGTACGCGGCCTGCCCGAGGTGCTGGAGGCTGTCGCCCACCATGCTCACGAGCCTGACGGCGGCGGTCACCGGCGGGTCCCAGCGGTCGTCGACGATCCGGCGGAGCTCGTCGACGTCGATGTCGCGCAGGTACGCCCGTAGGCGGCCGGTGACGTCGTGGTGGTAGCCGGCGAGCTTCTCGCCGCTGGCGACGACGGACGCGGCCTCCTCGGGCGACTGCCCGTAGCCGGTGGCGGCCTTCGGGAGAGGCAGGCCGAGCTCGTCGTACCAGCCGTCCGCGGTCCACGCCTCGGGCGATCCGGCCAGGTCCGCGCCGTGGTCGTCGAGGACACGCGACTGGTGCCACACCAGCCAGCAGATGGTGTTGGCCTCGCCGTCCGGCCGGAAGGTCCCGATCGGCAGGGGGAGGTCACGGGTGAGGTCGTCGACGAGCTCGTCGATCCTGTCGATCTGGTCGAGCAGGATCGCGCGCAGCGTCTCGAGGGCGTCCGGGTCAGCGGTCATGGAGCCACGGTAGAGGCCCGGGCCGACACGGCCCGCCGATCAGGGCGGGAATAGCGGGAGTAGCCAGATAGTTGAAGCCTGTACTACATTGGTTCCAGCGTTCGCGGGAGCGACCAGACAAGGGGACGAGCAGATGCAGTTCGGGATCTTCACCGTCGGAGACGTGACCACCGATCCGACCACCGGCCGCACACCGACCGAGCACGAGCGGATCAAAGCGACCGTCGAGATCGCCAAGAAGGCTGAGGAGGTCGGGCTCGACGTCTTCGCGACGGGCCAGCACCACAACCCGCCGTTCATCCCCTCCGCGCCCACGACGACGCTCGCCTACATCGCGGCGCAGACCGAGCGGATCATCCTGTCGACCTCGACGACGCTGATCACGACGACCGACCCGGTGCGCATCGCGGAGGACTACGCGACTCTCCAGCACCTCTCGGACGGCCGCAACGACCTCATGATGGGCCGCGGCAACACCGGTCCCGTCTACCCGTGGTTCGGCAAGGACATCCGCCAGGGCATCGAGCTCGCCATCGAGAACTACCACCTCCTGCGCCGCCTCTGGACCGAGGACGTCGTGGACTGGGAGGGCAAGTTCCGGACCCCGCTGCAGGGTTTCACCTCGACTCCGCGTCCGCTCGACGGCGTCGCGCCGTTCGTCTGGCACGGGTCGATCCGCAGCCCCGAGATCGCCGAGCAGGCCGCCTACTACGGAGACGGGTTCTTCTCCAACCACATCTTCTGGCCGGCGAGCCACACCGAGCGCATGGTGGCGTTCTACCGCCAGCGCTTCGCGCACTACGGTCACGGTGAGGCCGACCAGGCCATCGTCGGTCTCGGAGGCCAGGTCTTCATGCGTCGCAACAGCCAGGACGCGGTCGACGAGTTCCGGCCCTACTTCGACAACGCCCCGGTCTACGGCCACGGGCCGAGCCTCGAGGAGTTCACCCGCGAGACCCCGCTGACGGTCGGCAGCCCGCAGCAGGTCATCGAGCGCACGCTCGGGTTCCGCGAGTACGTCGGTGACTACCAGCGCCAGCTCTGGCTCATGGACCACGCAGGTCTGCCGCTCAAGACGGTGCTGGAGCAGCTGGACCTGCTCGGCGAGGAGGTCGTGCCCGTGCTGCGCAAGGAGTTCGCGGCGCTGAAGCCGGCCCACGTCCCCGAGGCTCCCACCCACGCGTCGCTCGTCGCCGCCGCCGGCGGTGGCCGCGACGCCACTGTCCACGCCGCCGCCGACGACGTCACGGGGACGTCCGACACGACCTCCGAAGGAGCCACGGCATGACCACCCGCACGATCACCGTCGTCAGCGCCGGCCTGAGCCAGCCCTCGTCGACCCGGCTCCTCGGCGACCGCCTCGCACAGGCGGTCCGCGACGACCTGCTCACCCAGGGGGTCGAGGCTGAGGTCACCGTCCACGAGCTGCGCGAGCACGCGCACGACATCACGAACGCGATGCTCACCGGCTTCGCGCCCGCAGGGCTCCAACCGGTCATCGACGATGTCGTGGCGTCCGACGGCCTCGTCGTGGTGACGCCGATCTTCACCGCTTCGTACTCCGGCCTCTTCAAGTCCTTCTTCGACGTGCTCGACAAGGAGGCGTTGGCCGGCAAGCCCGTGCTTCTGGGGGCGACCGCCGGGACCGCCCGGCACTCGCTGGCGCTCGAGCACGCGCTGCGGCCGATGTTCGCCTACCTGCGGGCGGTCGTGGTTCCCACGGCGGTCTTCGCGGCGTCGGAGGACTGGGGCGGCATCGACGGTCTCAGCGGTGCGCTCCAGTCGCGCATCACCCGGGCGGCCGGTGAGCTCTCGGCGCTGGTCGCCACCCGAGCGGCCACCGCGCCGGCCGACCCGTTCGCGCTGACGACCTCCTTCGAGGAGCTGCTCTCCGGGTCGGGGTCCTGACGTTCCGCGTGGCTCCCCGACGTGCCCACGAGGGTGTGCTGTGATGCGGTCATGGCACGGGTGGTGACGCTGACGGAGCGAGCGAGGGGGTACGGGCTGTGGCCCGGTGACCTCCTCGCCCGACTCCCCGGAGCGACGGTGGAGCAGATGACATACCGCTACGCGGACGCGCACCGGCTCGTCGTCACGCTCATGTTGGACGACGACGCCTCGCCGCTCGACGGGACGCCCGTGAGAGTGGTTCTCACCTTCGACGGCGGCCGCCTGCGCACGCTCCGTACGGGGCTGCGCCGGCGACTGGAGCGAGGCCGTGCCCAGGCGCCGAAGGTCGTGGAGCTCGTCCGCGGACGCTACGGCTACCGCCTCCTCCACACCGCCGGCCGCGTCGACGTGCGGGCCGGCCGGCTCGTCGTCGACGTCACGCCGATCCGGGAGCTCGAGAGCGCCACGGGCCCCGCGCTCGCCTCCTGACCGGCCACCGGCCCCTCCGGTCGACGCCGGTACGGTGACCCGTGTGACCGCTCCCGTACGCCCCCAGGTCGGTGTCGTCGTCCTGACCCAGGGCACCCGCCCCGACGATCTCGACGCCGCCCTCCGCTCCGTCCTCGCACAGGTCGACGTCGAGGTCGATGTCGTGTGCGTCGGCAACGGCTGGTCGCCGGTCGGGCTGCCGGACGGCGTCCGTGCGCTGGCGCTGCCCGAGAACCTCGGCATCCCTGCGGGCCGCAACGCCGGTGTGCCGCACGTGGCCGGCGACCTGCTGCTCTTCGTGGACGACGACGCCCGTCTTGACGGTGACGACTTCCTCTCCCGCGCGGCAGCGCTGTTCGCCGCCGACGACCGGCTCGGCGTCGTGCAGCCGCGGGTGGAGAGTCCGGGGGAGACCGCGCCGACGCGATGGATCCCTCGGATGCGCAAGGGCGATCCGAGGCGTTCCTCACCGGTGTTCTCGCTGTGGGAGGGCGTGCTCGTCGCGCGCCGCGCCGCGTTCGAGGCGGCCGGCGGGTGGGGTGACGAGTTCTTCTACGCCCATGAGGGCATCGAGCTGGCGTGGCGCGTCTGGGACGCCGGGTACGAGGTCTGGTACCGCGGCGACCTCGCCTGTCTCCACCCCGCGATCGATCCCGCCCGTCACGACTTCTACTACCGGCTCAACGCCCGCAACCGGGTGTGGCTGGCCCGACGGAACCTGCGGTGGCCGTTCTCGTGGGCCTACGTCGGCAGCTGGACGCTGGTCGCGCTCCTGCGGTCCGTACGATCGTCGGCCGGTCGGCGGTCGCTGCGTCCTTGGTTCGCCGGATGGCGCGAGGGGTGGCGCGCCGATCCCGGCGAGCGGCGCCCCTTGAAGGGCCGCACCGTGCTGGCGATGACCCGGAGGGGGCGTCCGCCCGTCGTCTGACGGCGCCCGCGGTCAGCCGGCGTTACGGACGTCGTCCTCGTCGCCGTCGTCCTCGTCGTCCTCGCTGTCACCGAGGAGTCCGCGCTCACGCATCCGGCGCATCCGGCGCTCGTGACGACGGCGGAGTGCGGCCTCGTTGCCGGACTCGCTGAAGTACTTCTCGACGACCTCGCTGATCGGGCCGTCGTGGACGAGCGTGCCCTCGCGGAGGTAGAGGCCCCGGCTGCAGAACCGGGTGAGGTTCGCCTCGCTGTGGGACACCATGAAGAGGGTGCGGCCCTCGCTGAGCATCTCGTCGATCCGCTCGAAGCACTTCTCGCGGAACGCGCGGTCCCCGACGGCGAGCACCTCGTCGACGAGCATGATCGGCTCGTCGAGGCGCGACACGACGCTGAACGCCACGCGTACCTTCATGCCCGACGAGAGGTGCTTGTACGGGGTGTCGACGAAGTCCTCGATCTCGGCGAACTCGACGATCTCCTCGAACGACCCCTTGATCTGCTTCTTGCTCATGCCGTGCAGCCCGGCGGCGAGATAGATGTTGTCGCGCACGGTGAGGTCGCCCACGAAGCCGCCGGTGATCTCGATGAGCGGTGCGACGCCCCCGTTGACCACGGCCCGCCCCTCGTCGGGGATGAGCACGCCGGCGATCGTCTTGAGCAAGGTCGACTTGCCCTGGCCGTTGCGGCCCACGACGCCGATCGCCTCACCCGGCTGGACGTCGAAGGAGATGTGGCGCAGGCCCCAGAACTCACCGGCACGCACGCCACCCTCGCCCCTGAAGACGAGGTCGCGGATGCTGCGGTGGCGCCGCGACCGGTGGAACCGGACCGAGACGTCCTGGACGGAGATGATGGGTTCGGTCATGACTAGAGCTCCTTGAGGACCGTGCGCTCGAGCCGGGCGAAGACCCACCAGCCGAGTGCGAGGACGACCGTGGAGACGGCGGCGGCGTATCCGACGTGGAGCCAGTTCAGATAGTGCGGGAAGATCCCCGACCGGAACAGCTGGAGGATGTCGGCCACCGGGTTGGCGACGTAGACCCACTGGAGGTCCTTCGGGAGCCGCTCCGTCGAGTAGAGGACCGGTGAGGCGTAGAAGAAGAGCCTCAGGAAGATCTGCACGACCCGGTACAGGTCCGGCACGAGGACGGTGAGGACGCTCAGCGCGAGTCCGAGGCCGGAGAGCAGGACGGCCATCAGCACGAAGGCCAGCGGGAGGGTCACCAGCATGTTCCAGTGGATCGGCACCTGGAACGCCACCAGGAAGCCGGCCAGCACGGGAAGCGCGAAAAGGTACTCGACGGCGTTCGACGCCACGGCCCGCAGCACCCAGATCTCGCGTGGAAGGTTGGTCGACCGCACCAGCCGCGCCGAGCTGCGCAGGGCTTTGGAGGTCTGCGAGACGGAGGAGTTGAACCACTGCCACGGCAGCATCCCCGCGAGCAGGAAGACGATGTAGGGCTCGTCGCCGGGGACGTCCCTCCCGAAGAGCATCGAGAAGACGGCCCAATAGACCAGGCTCATCAGGAGCGGGTCGAGGATGGTCCAGACGTACCCGAGGACCGAGTTGGCGTAGCGGACCTTCAGATCCCGGCGGATCAGGAGGAAGAAGATCTTCCGGACCCGCCAGATCGCGCGGACACGCGCCCAGGGCGAGCGGGTGTAGCTCGAGTCGACCATCGATACCTCTCGTCAGGTGTCGCGTCCCGTCGGGGACGGACCCCGCGTAGCAGGCCTACTCTACGTGCGAGCGCTCACGAACCGGCGCCTACCCTCCGGCTCAGGGCTCGTGCCACAAGTTACTCTCTAGGTCGTGACTACGATGCGAAACGTGGCCGTGGTGCTGGCCGGCGGCACCGGCACCCGGGTCGGCCTGTCGATCCCGAAACAGCTGATCAAGATCGCCGGCAAGCCGATCATCGAGCACACGATCGCGGTCATGCAGGCGTCGCCCCTGATCGACGAGATCGTGGTGATGATGACCCCGGGCCACCTCGACCCGGTCCGCAGCATCGTCCGCCAGGGCGGGTACGACAAGGTGACCCGCATCCTCGAGGGCGCGGAGACCCGCAACGCCACGACGCAGCGGGCCCTGGACGCGCTCGGCGACGAGGAGTGCAACGTCCTCCTGCACGACGCGGTACGCCCGTTGGTCTCGCAGACGATCCTCGAGGACGTCGTCGCCGCCCTCGAGGAGTACGAGGCCGTCGACACGGTGATCCCCTCGGCCGACACGATCGTCGCCGTCCACGAGGACACCGACACGATCGCGGACGTGCTGCCGCGCCACCTGCTGCGCCGCGGCCAGACGCCTCAGGCGTTCCGCCTCTCGGTGATCCGCGCCGCGTACGCGAAGGCCGCCGAGGACCCCGCCTTCGTGGCGACCGACGACTGCACCGTCGTCCTGCGGTACACCCCCGAGGTCCCCATCACCGTGGTCGACGGCCACGAGCGCAACATGAAGGTCACCGAGCCGATCGACGTCTACATCGCCGACAAGCTCTTCCAGCTCGCGTCGGCCGAGCGCCCGGAGCCGCTGTCGGACACCGAGCAGGCTGCAGCGCTCGCGGGCAAGACGGTCGTGGTCTTCGGCGGGTCCTACGGGATCGGCGGTGACATCGCCGCCCTCGCAGAGCGTGCCGGCGCCAACGTCTTCACGTTCTCCCGCTCGAGCACCGACACCCACGTCGAGCGCCGCTCCGACATCCGCGCGGCCGCCGAGTCCGTCCTCGCCAAGACCGGTCGGGTCGACTACGTCGTCAACACCGCGGGCGTGCTGCCGATCGCTCCGCTGGCCGAGACCAGCGAGGAGACGATCTACAACGCGACCGAGGTCAACTACCTCGGCCCGATCTTCATCGCCCAGGAGTTCTACCCCTCCCTGGAGGCGACGTCGGGTTCGCTCCTGCTCTTCACCTCCTCCTCGTACACGCGGGGTCGCTCCGGCTACTCGCTGTACTCCTCGGCGAAGGCGGCGGTGGTCAACCTCACCCAGGCGCTGGCCGACGAGTGGGCGGGCGCCGTCCGCGTGAACTGCGTGAACCCTGAGCGCACCGGTACCCCGATGCGGACCAAGGCGTTCGGCCAGGAGCCCGCCGGCACGCTGCTGTCGTCGGAGGAGGTCGCGCGCCAGTCGCTCGACGTGCTCCTGTCGTCGCAGACCGGGCACGTCATCGACATCCGGCGCGAGAACGGCCCGGCTGCGATCACGAATGGCTGACCCAGGTCTGGCGCCGCCGGAGGCGGCGCGTGTGATGGCGGCCCGTGCGGGTGACGCCGTCACGGAGCTCGGGACCGCCGCTGCGGTCGTGCTGGCCGCGGCCGCGGCGGTCGTCGGCATCGTCGAGCCCGTCGTCGTCACGGTGCTCCTGGTCGTGATCGCCGCCCTGGCGTACGACGCATGGCGCTTCGTCCATCGTGACGACCTCCCCCCGAACGTCGAGCGTGTCCTGCTCGGCCACGGCGGGGCGCTGCGAGGGACCGTCGGTGCTGCCGTGACGGTCTGCTTCGTCGCCTGGAGCGACGCTTCTGCCTGGGTGGCGGCGTTGGCGGCGCTGATGAGCATCGGCGTGGTCGTGCTCGAGCCCGTCCTGGGGCAGGCGCGCCAGTACCGCGTCACGTTCGTCTCCAACGTCCCCGGCCTGACACCGGCGCCGAAGCAGGTCGATCTCGAGCTGGTCGCGACCGGCGCCCACCTCGGTGCTCTCGCGTTCGGTGCGGTCACCGCCGGCGTCGGTCTGTCCCCGTGGTGGTGGGCCGCGGTGACACTGGTCGCCGCAGGCCCCGACGTGGTCATGGGCGTCAACGCCGTCGTCCGGATGCGTGCCGGCCGCAAGATCGAGGCCGACCTGCCCGGTGCCGTCGCGGCGTACGCGCCCCACGCGGTCGTCTACACCGCCTGGCCCGACGACGGGACGCACCAGGTCACGATGTGGCTTCCCTACCTCCAGCGCACCGGTCGGCGGCTGCTCGTCGTCACCCGCCACAACTATCCCGCCGAGCTGCTGGCCGAGCAGACGGACCTGCCGATCGTCATGCGGCACGGCTCGCGCGACCTCGACGACGTGGTCGTCCCGTCCCTCACGACGGCCTTCTACGTCAACGCCTCCTCGGGCAACAGCATCTTCGTACGCCACCACCAGCTGACCCACGTCTTCCTGGGCCACGGCGACTCGGACAAGCCGACCTCGTACAACCCGACCCACGCGATGTACGACCGCATCTTCGCCGCCGGCGAGGCGGCGGTCCGTCGGTACGCCGCGCACGGCGTCGCGATCCCGCGGGACACCTTCGACATCGTCGGACGTCCTCAGGTCGAGGGCGTCGCCACGGCCGAGGGTCCGGTGCCGGCCGAGCCGACCGTGCTGTACGCTCCGACCTGGCGCGGTCACGTCGACGAGACGGCGTACCACTCGCTCCCGATCGCCACCGAGATCGTCGCCGGCCTGCTGGGACGTGGTGCCACCGTCGTTTTCCGACCGCACCCGTTCAGCTACCAGTTCGAGACCGACGTCGAGACCATCCGCACCGTGCACCAGATGCTCCGTGAGGACACCGCACGGACCGGTCGCCGTCACGTCTTCGGCGAGCGGGCCGAGCGTGAGATGTCGATCTTCGACTGCATCAACGCCGCCGACGCGATGGTCTCCGACGTGTCGAGCGTCGTCGTCGACTGGCTGTTCTCCGGCAAGCCGTTTGCGATGACGGCGATGACCGAGCGTGGGCACGACTTCGTCGGGCACTACCCGATCGCCGCTGCGGCCTACGTCATCGAGGGCGACACGTCCAACCTGTCCGCCGCGCTCGACTCGATGCTCGGCCCGGACCCGCTCGCGCTGGAGCGCCGGGCGGTGCGCAACGACTATCTCGGCGACTTCCCGGCCGAGGGCTACTCGGACGTGTTCGTCGCCCGTGCGCGCGAGATCATCGACCACCGGCGCACGGGTGAGCTCGTCGACGAGGCCGCGGCGGAGGGCGACACGGAGGACAGCGGCGTCAGACTGACCCTGGGTGCCGTCCGCCGGCAGCTCGCCGTCGCTGCCCGTGACGTGACCACCGGTGGTCTGGCGCTGGTCACCTTCGTCGCCGCGCTGCTCGGGGCTCCTCGCGGCCTCACGATCGGCGGCGCCCTGCTGACGATGGCGCTCGTGGTGGCGCTGCACCGGCGTGCCCGGCCCGGCAACCGCAAGTTCCAGCAGGTCGCGGGCACGCTGCAGATGTCGCGGCTGCTCCTGGTCCTCGCCCTGCTCGTCGCCTGGTTCGACTGGCACGGGTCGTCGTGGCTCGTCGCGGTCGCCCTCGCGGTCGTGGCCGCCGCCACCTCTGTCGAGACGACCGTCTTCGACAGCTGGGAGCGGGTCGGTCTGGAGGCCCGCAACCTGCCGACGCTCAACGTCGACGTCCGCGAGCGGGTGCCGCGCGGCTGGGTCGGCGTCCTCGACGCGGGCGCGCTGGTGGTGGCCTGGCTCGCGGCCGCCGCAGGCATCACCGCGCTGCTCGTCCTCGCCGCGGCGGCCTGCCTGGTCGCGGTCTGTGTCGCGCTGGTCACCGGTCTTCGACGGGTGTACCGCTGTGTGGACGCGGAGGACCGCCTGTACGCGACCCTCGAGGAGCACGCACCCGAGTTCACCGTCTACTTCGGTTCGAACGTCGGCGCGCGCTACCAGATCGGCATGTGGATGCCGTACTTCGAGCGCCTCGGGCGTCCCTTCGTCGTCGTCACCCGCAACCTCACGATGTTCCGCTCGCTGGAGGGCATCACGACGGCCCCGGTGATCCACCGGCCCTCGATCCGCAGCCTCCAAGAGGTGCTGGTCCCCAGCATGCGGGCGGCCTTCTACGTCAACAACGCGCCGAACAACACGCACTTCATCGAGCGTCGCCAGATGGTGCACGTGTGGCTCAACCACGGTGACTCCGAGAAGCCCGCGTGCTACAACCCCGTGCACGCGATCTACGACCGGATCTTCGCCGCCGGGCAGGCGGGGATCGACCGCTACGCCCGCCACGGCGTGGAGATCCCACGCGAGAAGTTCGAGATCGTCGGGAGGCCGCAGGTCGAGGACATCGCCCCCGCGCGCGGTCACGTCCGCGACCTCACTGAACGTACGGTGTTGTACGCGCCGACCTGGCGTGGCCCGTACGCGGACTCCGAGGTGTACTCCCTGCCGCGGGGCGAGGAGATCGTCAAGGCGCTCCTGAAGCGCGGCGTGCGGGTGATCTTCCGGTCGCACCCGTTCAACTACCGCTTCCCGGACGCGACGCGCACGATCGCCAAGATCGGTGCCCTGCTGGAGGCGGACCGCGCACGGACGGGCCGTCAGCACGTGTGGGGTGACGCGGCCGAGGTGCGCATGTCGGTGGTCGACTGCTTCAACGCCTCGGACGCGATGGTGTGCGACGTCTCCGCCGTCGTGTCGGACTACCTCCAGTCGCAGAAGCCGTTCGCGATGATCGCGGTCGGCCGGTCGCCGGACGTCCTGCGCAAGGAGGCCCCCGCGGCACGGGCGGCGTACGTGGTCGACGGCGCGCTGAGCGGCCTCGAGCCAGCGCTCGACGCGATGCTCGGCGAGGACCCGCTCGCGGAGGAGCGTGCTCGCACGCGTGTCTACTACCTGGGTGACTTCCCGACCGGCACGTACGCCGACGGGTTCCTGACTGCCGGCCGACGTCTCATCGACGCCGGCCCGCTCGACGAAGGGCTGCGCCGATGAGCACTGGGCCGATGAGCACTGCGCCGATGACCGACGAGGACGCGGTCCCGGCGACGGGCATGCCGCCCGTGTCGGTGTTCATGACCGTGCGCAACGAGGAGCGTGACCTTGCCGAGTGCGTGCGGCGCATCCTTGCCCAGGACTACGCCGGCGAGATCGAGGTCGTCGTCGCGGTGGGGCCGTCGGAGGACCGGACACGGGAGATCGCCGACGAGCTCGCCGCCGCGTACCCGTCGGTGACGGTCGTCGACAACCCGACCGGCCTGACCCCCCACGGGCTGAACGCGGCCATCGCGGCAGCGCGCCACGACTTCCTGGTGCGGGCCGACGGCCACGCCTTGTTCCCGCCTGACTACCTGACCCGCGTCGTCGGCGCGCTCATGGACACCGGTGCCGCCAACGTCGGAGGCCGGATGTCGCCGAAGGGGACGACGGCGTTCGGGCGCGCGGTCGCGCGCACGATGTCGTCGCGCTTCGGCATCGGAGGCGCCGCGTTCCACACCGGGGGAGAGCCCGGTCCTCAGCTGACCGTCTACCTCGGGGCCTTCCGGCGCAGCGCGCTCGAGAAGGTCGGCGGGTACGACGAGCACTTCGTGCGCGCCCAGGACTGGGAGCTCAACCACCGCCTCCGCGAGGCCGGCGAGCAGATCTGGTTCCTGCCCGACGTCGCCGTCACGTACCACCCTCGGGAGACGTGGAAGACCTTCGCGACGCAGCAGTACCGGACGGGCGGCTGGCGCCGCCGCGTCATCCGCCAGCACCCAGACACCGCTTCGGTGCGCTACCTCGCGCCGCCTGCGGCCGTCGTCGGGTCCGGTCTCGGTCTCGTCACGGGACTCGTGGGTCTGGCTACCACGCCGTGGTTGCTGGCGGGCTTCGCGCTGCCCGTCGCCTACCTCACCGGCGTCGCAGTTGCCTCGGCGTGGGAGGGCCGCGACCTCGACACCGCCGCCCGGATCCGTCTTCCGGTGGCCATGGTGACGATGCACGGGGCCTGGGGGCTAGGCTTCCTCTTTAGTTAGTCGATCACCCTAGGAGACTTTCGTGAAGCAGGTGCTGCTCCGGGCTCACCGCAACCCTTTCACGGCGCCGCGGGCGGACCGCGTCCTTGCACGCAACCTCATCGGCGACAACGTCGGCAACCTGCTCTTCAGCTACGCGGTACAGCGGACCCTGTCGACGCCGGAGACGACGATCCAGGTCGCGCGGCTGAACCACGCCCGTACGTTGGGTCCCGCCGAGATCGACGAGCGCTTCGACCACGTCGTCATCCCGCTCGCCAACGCCTTCCGCAAGCGGTTCCTCCCTAACCTCGACGCGATGACCGAGACCATCGAGAAGCTCTCGATCCCCGTCACCGTGGTCGGTGTGGGCGTGCAGTCCGCCGTGGGGGAGCGGGTGCGCGCCCCGCGCCAGGTCGGCGAGGCGGTCACCCGGTTCATGCGTGCCGTCCTCGACCGCTCGCCCTCGATCGGCGTCCGCGGCGAGTGGACGGCCGAGTACCTCGAGGGTCTGGGATTCGGTTCCGAGCACGTCGACGTGATCGGATGCCCGTCGATGTTCCTGCACGGTGACACGCTGCCGTTGCGCGACCCCGGGCGACGTCTCGATCCGGCGGGGCCGATCGCGTTCAACCTCTCCCCGTACCTCGACCGGATGGCGCCCGTCGTCGAGGACCAGGTCGCGCGCTACCCCGGGCTCGTCTACTTCGCCCAGGACATCCGTACGCTCGCCCTTCTCCTGGAGGGTCGCGACGACCGTCCCGATGCCGATCCTCGGCTCCCGGTCCATCGCGACCACCCGCTCATCGCCGACGGGCGTACGCGGTTCCCGCTCGACGCGACGACCTGGCTGGAGGCGCTCGCCCGCTTCCCGTTCTCGTTCGGCACCCGCATCCACGGCAACATCGCGGCGCTGCTCGCCGGGACGCCCGCGTACGTCCTCGCGCACGACGCACGCACGCTCGAGCTCGCGCGCTACCACGAGATCCCGCACCGCCGCATCGATGTCGACGTCGACGGCGTGGACGCCGCCACCCTGCACGCGGCGGCCGACTGGCAGCCGCTCGTCGACGGGCACGCCGAGAGGTTCGGCCGCTACTCCGACTTCCTCCACCGGCACGGGCTGCGCCACGTGTTCGACCCGGGCGAGTCCGCCGCCACCTTCGACCGACGTATCGCTCGCAAGAGCTTCCCCCCGCCGGTGGGCGAGCCGGAGGCGACGCCGGTCGGCGCCCGTCGGGTCAGCGACCGGCTTCAGGGTCGTCTGCGCAGGCTGGCCCGAGCGGTACGGACGCGAGGCTGAGCGCCTCCTCGAGCGCGGCGACGAAGCGCGCGGTGCTCGCACCGGGGTCGGTGTCGCCGAAGTAGGCAGCCGACAGCTCACGCATCCGCTCCAGCGGCCACGGCTCGTCCAGGATCGCTGCTGCCCGTGGCGCGTCGGCCGCCGGCAGCCGGGGCACCTCCCGGAGGAACAGCGACGGCGGGAGGGTCGTGCGCGGCTCGACCGGGACGGTGACCAGCATCGGCTTGGTCGTCGCCAACCAGTCGTACGCCACGGAGGACAGGTCGGTGACGCACACGTCGGCGAACGCCCACTGCCACCCGTACGGGCCGGTGTCGACGAGGTGGTCCGAGCCGCGCTGCGCGAGCAGTGCGCGGATACGGCGGTCCGCGGCGGCGTACGCCGGATCGTGGACCCCGGTGCGGGGATGGGGCCGGTAGATCACCCGGTAGCGCGGGTCGTCGACGAGTGACCGGACCAGTGCGACACCGTGCGACGCCACCGACCCGTACGCCATGCTGGCGCGGTCGCCCTCCCACGTGGGCGCGTAGAGCACGCGCGTCCGGCCGTCGTCCGGCCAGTCCGGCGCGCCGGGGTAGTCGAGGTCGAGCTGCGGCCGACCCACCTCCCGCACGTGGGCCGCGTCGTCGAACTCCCGCAGCGCCCTCGCGATCCGGGAGCGGGCGGCAGGACCCGCCACGAGCACGCGGTCGTACGCCTTGTTCTGGTTGGTGACGCTCGAGTCCTTGTCGCTCTCGCCGTGTCCCAGGTGGACGTGGACCGGGCTCGCGAAGCGCAGCATGCGGAAGTTGAGCGGGAGGTGGTTCACGTAGGTGACGACGCGCAGCGACCCGTGTGCGACCAGCTCCTCGAGATACGAGGACCCCGGGGCGAACCAGACGGGCAGCGAGGTCTCGGCCAGCACCCTGCGACCGGTGTCCGGGCGGGCGACGATCACCACGACCGGCCAGGGGAGCGCCGCCAGCACGCGGTCCCACTGGTGGAGCTGGTAGAGGTTCTCGGGGCCGTCGGCGAAGTACAGTGCGAGCGGGGCCTCGAGCGCGGCCGGATCGGCGTTGCAGCGAGCGAGGAACGACCGGCGGTCGAACCGGTTGCGGAGCAGCGCACCCCCTCGGCGCGCGACCTGGCCGAGGCGACGGATCCGATGCACGCCGGACAGCCTACCGCCGTGACCAGGAGCCGGCTGCGACCTCCTCAGGGAGTCGGCGCACGCAACCGCGAGGACGCCATGATCGCCAGGAAGTGACCCACCACGGCGAGCATCGCGAGCGGCAGCAGCACCACGACCAGGGTGCGTGTCCCCGCGAGGCCGCCCCAGGCGTCACCGGCGAGCAGGTCGACGACCGCCGCGACCAGCGCGAACAGCGTGAGCTCGACGGAGTGGTACAGGCGGTGGAACGGGACGAACCGGGCCAGGCGCCGCAAGCGCGCGACGAGCCCGGGACGCGGCGCGGCGGCCTCCGCGCTGTCGGGCACCCGGGGGAGTCCGGAGAAGGCGCGTGAGACGTGCACGAAGTCGTTGAGCGACTTGTTGAGAAGGATGACGACCGCGAGCAGTGCTCCGAGGGTGGTCCAGCCGTAGTGGTCCGACATCTCCGGGAGCCCACCGGCGGCGCGCACGCCGAGCGCGATCGGGATCAGCGACTCGGTCGTGTAGTGGCCGATCTTGTCGAGGAACGTCCCGGCGGGTGAGAGGGTGCCGCGCCACCGGGCGACCTCGCCGTCCGCACAGTCGAGGAGCATCTGGAGCTGCCCGAAGAGCACCGCGAGCATCACACCGACGAGGCCGGGGACGAGCAGCGAGCCCGCCGCGAACCAGCCGCTGAGGATCATCAGGCCGGTCACCGCGTTCGCGCTGAGGCCGAGACGCACCAGTGGGCGGCTCACGTACGGCGAGATGTCGCGCAGGTAGAGGTCGGCAACCCAGTGCTCCGCGCTGCGTCGTGAGCGCACCTCCGGAGGCTGGGCGATCGCCCGGTACTCCGCGAGGGTGGGGCGGCTGGGGCGTGGGGTGGCGGGGTCGGGCACGGCGGCTACCGTAGCAGCCGTGCCTCCGCGCTCCGGGCGGTGAGCGCCGCCGGGTCGGGGGCCGTCCAGCGCAGCACCTCCGGGCAGAACGGCTCGTGCCACTCCCGTACGACGGTGCTGTCGGAGCTGGGGCCGACCTCGGCCCACCAGTCCGCACAGTGAGCGCACGGCGTGATCACCAGGTCGACCGGGTCGAACTCGACCGGCACCATGGGGGTGCTCCGCTGCGGGTGGCCGCCCTTCGCGCTGAGGTCCACCATGAACCCCTCAGTGAGCGGTCCCTCGCCGTTCGCGCTGTGGCGGTCGCTGCCGACGACGACGACCTCGTGCACGAGCCCGTGCATGTCGACGATCCGGTGCTGGTAGCTGTACTCGGCGTCGTCACCTGTGCCACGGGTGGCGATCAGGGCGCGCGTCCGTGCCACGTCGTCCGGGTGCTGGTGCTCGAGGACGAGGCCGGTGGTGATCTCCGCGGTGGGCGAGATCCCGAAGATCGTCCGGAGCTCGTCGGAGAACTCCCAGCGGCCGGTCCTCGGCCAGTACGTGAAGTGTCCGAGAGCCGGCGACGGTCCCCACGGCGTGTCGTTCGTCATGTGCACTCCCCCGAGTCACGGCCACCCCCCAGTGGCCTGAGACATGACCGTAGGCGTCAAAGCACGTCGTGACAAGGGTTGCGCCAGCGTTGCGGTCTGCGGGGTGCGCGGCCCGTCAGGTAGCGAGCGTGCCGGCAGGCAGGACCTCCGGCGCCGTGCCGTCGCCGAACGGGCGGCCGCCCAGGTGCTCGCGTCCGTGCGGCGCCGTCCACCCTGCGAGGTCGGGGCCTCGCGGCACGATGCGCGTGGGGTTGATGTCGGAGTGCACGACGTAGTAGTGCGCCTTGATCTGGTCGAAGTCCGTCGTGTCGCCGAACCCGGGGGTCTGGAAGAGGTCGCGCGCGTACGCCCAGAGCACCGGCATCTCGGTCAGCTTCTGGCGGTTGCACTTGAAGTGCCCGTGGTACACGGGATCGAAACGCGCCAACGTCGTGAACAGCCGGACGTCGGCTTCGGTGATCGTGTCGCCCATGAGGTAGCGACGCGTCGTGAGCCGCTCCTCCAGCCAGTCGAGGGCGGTCCACAGCCGGTCGTACGCGGCGTCGTAGGCCTTCTGCGACCCGGCGAACCCGCAGCGGTACACGCCGTTGTTGACCTCGGTGAAGACCCGCTTCATCACGGTCTCCATCTCGTCGCGGAGCGGCTCCGGCCAGAGGTCGGGAGCGCCTGGGCGGTGGAAGTCCGACCACTCGAAGAAGAAGTCGCGGGTGATCTGGTCGAAGTCGTTGGTGGCGACCGCCTTGGCGGGGACGTCGACGATCGCCGGCACGGTGATGCCGAGCGGGTAGTCGGGGTCACGGGCGAAGTACGCCTCCTGGAGCCGCTCGTAGCCGAGGACCGGGTCGACACCGCCCGGGTCCAGGTCGAAGGTCCAGCTGCGGGCGTCGTGGACGGGGCCGCACAGGCCCATGGAGAGCGCGTCCTCCAGTCCCAGCAGCCGACGGACGATCACGGCACGGTTCGCCCACGGGCACGCCCTGGCCGCGACGAGCCGGTAGCGGCCCGCCTCGACTGGGTAGCCGTCGCGGCCGTCTCGGGTGATGCGCGTGGCCAGGTAGCGCATGTCGCGCGAGTACTCCTGGCCGCTGTGCACGTAGGAACCCTTGGTGGAGTGGGAGTCATCGGTCGTCGAGGTCACGCGACCAGTCTGCCCGGCGGAGCCACACGGTGCCGCCCGGCCATCACCATCCGGATCGCGGGGACCGTGAGGAGGGCGGCGACGAGGTTGAGCGGACCGAATCCCCACAGCGTCACGACCACCCCCGCCAGCAGGCCGCCGAGCGCGCCGCCGAGGTTCATCATGAGGTCGGACGCGCCCTGGACGGCAGGTCTCGCGTCGGGTGCCACCGCCTGCGCAACCAGGGATGAGCCGGCGATCGTCGACGCGGACCATCCGAGGCCGAGCAGGACCAGTCCGACGATGATCCGGGGCTCCGAGCGTGCCGACGTCCCCGCCACGAGCGCGGCCAGGAGCAGCGTGGCCTGGCCCAGCACGATCGTCCGGCCCCGCCCCCACCTGTCGGCGAGCACGCCCATCACCGGGGCGAGAGCGAACATCCCGGCGATGTGGAGGCTGATCGTCAACCCGATGATGTTGAGGGACGCGCCGTGGTCGGCCATGTGCACCGGCGTCATGGCCATCACCGCGACCATCAGGGCATGGGCGCCCGTCACGGTGACCACACCGGTGCGGGCCGCCGCGTTCGTCCGGAGCAACGGCCAGGCGTCGCGCATCCGGGCGCGCGGGCGCTCGAGGTCGGCCGGAGGACGGATCTGCTTCGCGATGCGCAAGGGGTCCGGGACGAGCGCGACAGCCATCAGCGTCGCGGTCAGAGCGAACCCGACGGCGGCGTACACGAACGGTCCGGCGAGGTCGGGGATGCCGAGCGCGCGTGCGGTCCGCGCGCCGACCGCGGTCAGGTTCGGTCCGACGACCGAGCCGACGGTCGTCGCCCAGACCACGAGGGCGAGCGCACGACCGACGTGCCGCGGCTCGGCGAGGTCGGTCGCCGCGTAGCGCGACTGGAAGTTGGTCGCGCTGTTCGCACCCAGGACGAAGAGGCCGGCGAGGACGATCCAGGTCGAGTCGGCCTGGGCCCCGGCGACGACGATCACCGCGCCGACGGCCGCGACGAGCCACCCTGTGGCGAGACTGGTGCGCCGTCCTCGTGCCCCGGCCAGCGCTGCCAGCGGCAGTGCCAGCACGGCGGCGCCGAGGGTCAGCATGGTCGTCGCCAGGCCCGCCCACGCGGAGGACCCGGAGACGTCCTTGACGAGGAGGGCGCCGACCGAGAGCGCGGCGCCCGCACCGAGCCCGCCGATCACCTGGGCGCCGGAGAGCACCCCGACCGTACGGCGCTGGATGCCGGCGACCCGGGAGGGCGAGAGCTCGGTGGCACTCACCAGATCGTCACGCGCTGGGCGGGGTCCAGCCAGAGGGCGTCGTCCTCGGTGAGGCCGAACGCGTCGTAGAAGGCGTCGAGGTTGCGCACGACCTGGTTGCACCGGAACTCGGGCGGTGAGTGCGGGTCGATCGTCAAGCGGCGCACGACCTCGGTCGGGCGGACCTTGCCCCGCCAGACCTGCGCCCACGAGAGGAAGAAGCGCTGGACGCCGGTGAGACCGTCGAGCACGGGCGGCTCCGCGCCGGCGAGCGAGAGCTGGTACGCCTTGAGGGCGATGCCCAGCCCTCCGAGGTCGCCGATGTTCTCGCCGATCGTGAGCGCGCCGTTGACCGTTTGGCCGTCGGCGCCGTCGGGGGAGAGCACGTCGTACTGGGCGACGAGCGAACGGGTGAGGGCGTCGAACGCGGCGCGGTCCTCGTCGGTCCACCAGTCGCGCAGCGCGCCGGTTCCGTCGTACTGCGATCCCTGGTCGTCGAAGCCGTGGCCGATCTCGTGACCGATCACCCCGCCGATGCCGCCGTAGTTGACCGCGGCGTCCGCGTCGGCGTCGAAGAACGGCGGCTGGAGGATCGCGGCGGGGAAGACGATCTCGTTCATCGTCGGGTTGTAGTAGGCGTTGACCGTCTGTGGGGTCATCAGCCACTCGTCCCGGTCGATCGGCTGCCCGATCTTGGCCAGCTCACGCTCCGTCGCGACGTCGGAAGCGCGGCGCACGTTGCCGAGGAGGTCGTACGGGTCGGCGACGAGCGCGGCGTAGTCGCGCCAGACCTTCGGGTAGCCGACCTTGGGCGTGAACGCGGCGAGCTTCTCGAGGGCACGCTCCTTCGTGGCGGCACTCATCCAGGGCAGCTCGCGGATGCTCTGCTCGTACGCGGCGACGAGGTGGGCGACCAGCTCGTCCATCCGTGCGGCCGCGGTCGGAGGGAAGTGGCGCTCGACGTACAGGCGCCCGACACCCTCACCGATCGCTGCCTCGACGAAGGCGACACCGCGCTTCCACCGGGCCCGCAGCTCGGTCGTGCCGGAGAGCGTGCGGCCGTAGAAGGCGAAGTTCTCGTCGACGAACGCGCTCGACAGGTACGGGGCGGCGGAGCTGACGAGCCGGAAGCGCAGCCAGTCCTTCCACGCGTCGACGTCCTCCTCGCGCAGGGCCGCCGAGAGCGCCTCGAGGTAGGACGGCTGCGACACGACGACCTCGGAGAGCACCCCGAGGTCGAAGCGGGCGGCCGCGGCCCACGCGCGCCAGTCCAGCGCGGGCGTGAGGAGCTGGAGCTCGTCGAGGGTCGTCAGGTTGTACGTCTTGACCGCGTCACGGCTGGCGACGCGGTCCCAGTGGCCGGCGGCGAGCCTCGACTCCAGCGCGTACACGCGGTCCGCGCGTACCTGGCCCTCGTCCAGGCCGGCGAGCGTGAGCATCGCGGCGACGTGCCCGCGGTAGGCGTCGCGGATCGTGGCGAACTGGTCGTCGCGGTAGTACGCCTCGTCGGGAAGGCCGAGGCCACCCTGGAGCATCGTCACGACATAACGGTCGGGGTTGCCGCTGTCGGGCCCGACGTACATGCCGAACGCGCCGGACGCGGCCTGCCTCTCGAGCCCGCCGAGGGCCTCGACGACGTCGTGCACGTCGCCGACCGCGTCGATCCGGGCAAGGTCGTCGGCCAGCGGAGCCGCGCCGAGCGTCTCGACCCGCTCGGTGTCCATGAAGCTCGTGTAGAGCGCCCCGATCTTGGCGAGCTCGTCGTCGACAGTCGCGCCGGCCGGGTCTCCCTCGGCGTCCTGGCACTCCTCGACGATCGCGCGTACGTTGACCTCCGCCTCGTCGACGAGGGTGACGAACGAGCCTGCGACCGCCCGGTCGGCGGGGATCTGCGCCGTCGCGAGCCAGGTGCCGTTGACGTGCCGGAACAGGTCGTCCTGGACCCGGACGTCGTGGTCGATCCCGCTGGTGTCGATGCCGGTTCTCATCCGGTCAGTCTAGGGAGGGGCAAGGACGTCCGGCGACGGAGTTCTTGTCGGCGTGCGGACCACGAGCACCGCCTCGGCCACCTCGTCGCCGACGACCTCGTAGGTGTGGGCTCGGTCGGCGACGAACGTCCCGTACCCGCCTGTCGGCACGACCTGCGGTGATCCCTCCGGGCCGAACCGCAGGGTGCCGCGCGTCACCACGAGGTGCTCGACGACGTCGTCACCGTGCGCCGAGGACCGGCGGACCGCCCCTGGCGAGAACCGCATCGCGTACGTCTCGACCGTCGTCCGCTCCGCCTGGTGGACGTCCAGCAGACGGGCCGTGAGGCCGTCGCCGGACACCTCCGCACCGACGGTGTCGTCGAGCAGCGCGGCGAGCGGCACGTGCAGCGGCCCCGCGAGCGCGTACAGCGTCGCGATCGTCGGGTTCCGGAGGCCGGCCTCGAGCTCGGACAACGAGCCTTTGCCGATCTGCGCGGCACGAGCGAGCGCCGCCTGCCCCAGGCCACGCTGGACCCGCAGGGCGCGGACGCGAGCGCCGATCCGTACGGCCGCCTCGGAGGGTCGGGACATGGGATCACCGTACCGCGTATCGTTCCGTATACAGAACGTTGACGGAGGTGAGGCAGGATGACGAGGACGCCGGACCCGGTAGGCGAGGCGACGCGTCCGCCGTACGTCGCGGGGGTCGTCGCCGCTCTCGTCGGGTTCACCAGCTCGTTCGCCGTGGTGCTCGCGGGCCTGCGCGCGGTCGGCGCGTCCGGCCCGGAAGCCGCCTCGGGGCTCCTCGTGCTGTGCGTGACCCAGGCGGTCGGCATGCTCGTGCTGTCGTGGCGCTACCGGATCCCCGTGACGCTCGCGTGGTCGACACCGGGTGCGGCGATGCTGGCCGGCGCCGCCGCGACCGACGGGGGATGGCCTGCTGCGGTGGGCGCCTTCGTCGTGACCGGGCTGCTGATCGTGACGACCGCGGCGTGGCCGGCGCTCGGCGCGCTCGTCGCACGCATTCCGGCACCGGTCGCTCACGCGATGCTCGCCGGGGTCCTCCTGCCGTTGTGCCTCGAGCCGGTCCATGCCCTCACCACCAGTCCGTGGATGGTCGGCCCGGTCGTGCTCACCTGGCTCGTGCTCCTGAGGCTCGCCCCGCGCTGGGCGGTGCCCGCGACGTTCGCCGTCGCGATGGCGGGTATCGGCCTCTGGCTCGCGCGTCACGGTGACGCGCTCGACGGGCCGCTCCTGCCTCAGCTCGTGTGGACGACCCCGTCGCTGGAGTGGCAGGCGGTCGTGGGGATCGCGCTGCCGCTGTACGTCGTGACGATGGCCGCTCAGAACGTCCCCGGCGTCGCCGTCATGGCGTCGTACGGGTACCGGGTGCCGTGGCGCGCGACGATGGCGACGACCGGGATCGGCACGGTCCTCGGCGCTCCCGCCGGCGGTCACACGATCAACCTCGCCGCGATCACCGCCGCGCTGACCGCGGGGGAGGGCGGTGGGCCCGACCCACGCCGGCGCTGGCTGGCCTCGCAGGCGGCAGGCTGGGCGTACGTCGTCATCGCCCTCTTCTCGACCGCGCTGGCGACCGTCGTCGTGGCGGGCCCGGACGGTGTGCTCCAAGCGGTCGCCGGCCTGGCGCTCGTCGGCACGCTGGGCGCCTCGCTGCACGCTGCCGTCGCCGCGACCGTCCGCCGCGAGCCCGCTGTCGTCACCTTCGTCGTCGCGGCGAGCGGCATCACGGTCGCCGGGATCGGCGCGGCGTTCTGGGCGCTCGTGGCAGGCGTCGTGGTCCACCTCGTCCTGACCCGGCCGCCGGAACCCGCCCAGCCGTGAGCACGAGCGCGCGGCGCTACTTCACCGAGCCCGACACGAGCCCGTTGACGATGTAGCGCTGCAGCGCGAGGAAGACCACCATCACCGGCAGCGCGGCGAGGACGGCACCCGCGGCGAAGATCGTCCAGTTGGTGGACTTCTGCTCCGACACGTAGCCGAACAGGCCGACGGAGAGCGTCTGCTGGTCGGGGTCGGTCAGGAACACGCTCGCGATCACGAACTCGCCCGTCGCCGTGATGAACGCGAGGAGACCGACGACCGCGAGGATCGGCGTCACCAGCCGCAGGATGATCCCGAAGAAGATCTGCGCGTGGCTGGCCCCGTCCAGCCGGGCGGCCTCGTCGATCGAGACGGGCACCGTGTTGAAGAACCCGTACATGAGGTAGGTGTTCACGCCGAGCGCTCCGCCGAGGTACACGAGGACGAGGCCCGCGTGCGTGCCGATGCCGACGGCGGGGAAGACGTCGCCGATGGTCGACATGAGGATGAAGATCGCCACCACGGCGAGCATCTGCGGGAACATCTGGACGAGCATCAACGACATCAGGCCGAAGCGCCGGCCCGTGAAGCGCATCCGCGAGAACGCGTACGCGGCGAGCGCCCCGAGGAAGACGGTGCCGACAGCCGTGACGCCACCGACGACCAGCGTGTTGACGAACCACTTCCCGTACGGACGTGAGGGGTCCGTGAACAGCTCGCGGTAGTTGCTGAAGTCGATCGTGGCGAAGAGCCGGCTGCTGCCTGCGAGGGTGCCGGAGGGATCGAGCGAGGCCGACAGGACGTACAGCAGCGGGAACGCGGCGTACGCGGTGACGACGATACCGACGACGTGCCGCCAGCCCAGCGCGGCGAACCAGCGCCGGAAGCTGCGGCGACGGGGAGCGGGGACGGTGCTCATCAGTGGATGTCCTCCAGTGTCTTCGTGCGGCGGAAGAGCATCGCGGAGATGATGCCGATGACGACGAAGATGATGATCGCCAGCGCGCTCGCCAAGCCGTAGTCGCGCCCGGTGCCGGTGCCGAACGCGACCTTGTAGACCATCGTGATCAGCAGGTCGGTCGCGCCGACGTCGTTCGCGGTGTCCTCGAAGCGCGGGCCGCCCCCCGTGAGCATGTAGATCACGTTGAAGTTGTTGAAGTTGAACGCGAAGGTCGTGATCAGCAGCGGCGCCACCGAGACGAGCAGGAGAGGCAGCTTCACCGCGCGGAACGCCTTCCAAGGACCCGCGCCGTCCATGCGGGCGGCCTCGCTCATCTCGTCGGGGATCGACTGCAGCGCCCCGGTGCACACGAGGAACATGTAGGGGAAGCCGAGCCAGAGGTTCACGAACAGCACGCTGAACCGCGCTAGCCACGGATCGGTGAGCCACTCGATCTCCGCGCCGCCGAAGAACACCTGGTTGATGAAGCCGAACTCGGCGTTCAGCAACCCCGACCAGACGAGTCCGGACAGGAACGCCGGGAACGCGTACGGGAGGATCAGCATCACGCGGTAGACCTTCTTGCCGCGCATCCGCGTCACGTTGAAGACCGTCGCGAGGAAGAGCCCGAGGCCGAAGCAGAGCACCACCGAGAGCGTCGCGAACGTGAACGTCCACGCGATGACCGACACGAGCGAGTCGCGCAGCTGCGGGGTCTCGACGGCGCGTCGGAAGTTGTCGAGTCCGACGTTGATCTGCCAGCCGGGGACGAGCGCGTCGCCGTCTGGCGCGACGAAGGCGCCGTCGCCGTCGTCGCGGTACACGACGCCGGTGGTGGTGTCGGTGACGGTGTCGTCGGCGGCGTCGTAGCGGAGGTTCGAGCGGTACTCGTACGCGCTGCTGCCGTCGGACGTGCGCAGGCTGCCGTCCGCAGGGTCGTCGGAGACCGGGACCGCCACGTCCAGGATCTCGTCCTGGCGCTGGAGCAGCTCCTCGAACGAGAGCGGCGTGTATCCGTCGAGGCCGACCGCCTTGCCGGACCCGTCGGTCTCGGCGTCGCCGGCCTCCTCCTGCGGGGCGTCGGACGAACCGACGGTGACCGTGCCGTCGGGAGCGGTGAGGAGGAAGGCGAGCTCACCGCGCCGCTCGAGCACGGTCAGCTGGTACTGCGGCGAGTCGGGGACGCGCTCCTGGCCCTTCGCCGAGATCGCCGCGATCGCGTCGTCCTTGCTCCCGAGGTGGCCGTCACCGGCATTGGTGAACGCGATGAAGCCGGTGTAGGCCATCACGAACACCTGGAAGACCAGGAGCAGCACGATCCCCGGCGCGAGGTACTTGGCGGGGAGACCGTCGCGCCTCAGGTAGATCACGTTGACCGCCACGGCGAGCACGACCGTGACCGCGAGGAGGAACCACTCCTCCTGCGCGGCGAGCAGGAAGACCGCGTAGAGCGCGAAGGCGTCGACGAGGGCGAGGAGCACGATCTTGACGAGGATCCCGACGAGTCCGTCGGTCTCGCCCGGCCGGCTCAGGCGTGCGCGCAGGCCGCGGCGTGGCGGCCTGCCGTCGGCGCCGCCGTCGGTCCGGGGGTCGTCGGTCAGCGTCATGGCGGGTGCCCCTCCTCAAGAGGGTCGGAGTCGACGGTGGGAGCGGGGACAGACGTCCGGCCGGGGAGCGTACGACGCTCCCCGGCCGGGGTGGGTCACGGTCAGCCGGCGACCTTCGCCTGGACACTGGTGACCATCTTCGGCCACGCCTGCGCCGGGTCGGCCTTGCCCTTGATGATGTCGAGCTCGGTGGCGCCCCAGTCCGCCCAGACGGCGTCCATCTGGGGGATCGCGGGCATCGGTGCACCGCTCTTGCCGATCTCGCCGAACGCCGCGACGACCGGGTCGGCCGCGGCCTTCTCGAACGACGCCTTGAGGGCCGGCGGGCGACCGCCCTGGGCGAACAGCGCGTCCTGTGCAGCCTCGGTGCTCAGGTAGTTGAGCGTGAACTCGCTCGCCGCGAGCGCGTTCTTGGCCTTGGCGCTGATGAAGAAGCCGTTGACGCCGATGAACGGCGTGGCAGCCTCGGAGCCGCCGGTCGGGATCGGGTCGATCGCGACCTTGATCCCGGCCTTCTCCATGTCCGGGATGTTCCAGGGGCCGGTGAGGAAGTACGGCGACTCGCCCTTGTTGAACGAGTCCTTGGCGATGTCAGCGGTGATGTTGGGGTTGAGTGCGCCGGCCTTCGACCAGGCGGCGAGGTCCTTGGCGAACTCGACGCCGCCAGGGTTGCCCAGGCCGAGCTTGGCCGGGTCGTAGTCGCCCTCGGCGTTGCGCTCGAAGACGGGAACGCCGTACGAGGTCTGGATGCCGTAGAGGTGGTACGGGTCGCCCTGCTTGGGGTCGAGCCCCACGAGGAAGGGGAACTTCGCCTTGCCGGCGTCCACGACCTTCTTGCCGGCGGCGACGACCTCGTCCATCGTCTTCGACGGCTCGGGGAGCAGTGCGGTGTTGCGGACCAGGGCGACGTTCTCGATCGCGTACGGCAGGCCGTAGGTCTTGCCCTCGTACGTCATGGCCTGCACGGCCGCGTCCTCGAACTGTGCGGCCTTGTCGCCGAGCTCCAGGGGCGCGACGACGCCGTTCTGGACGAACTTGCCGACCCAGTCGTGCGGGCCGACGATCAGGTCCGGTCCCTTGCCGGCCGAGACCTGCGTGATGAAGTCGTCGCGCGCGGCCTGGAAGTCCTTGATGACGAGCTTCACCTCGACACCCTTGTCCTTCTTGAAGGACGCCACCGCGTCCTCGAGAGCAGGGGCGCGCTCGGCGTCGACCCACATGGAGAGGGTCGTGGAGGCGCCGCTGTCGCCGTCTCCCTTGTCGTCGTCCTCTGCCGAACCGCCGCACGCGCTCAGCAGGAGGGCGGAGGCCGCGGCGAGGACGCCTGCGGTGAGTGCGCCCCTCGAGTTCACCAGCATGATGCTCCCTTCAAGGTGTGGAATCGCTTCCATGTTTAGGGCAGTCGGGGCATCGTCGGCAAGAGGCATGACGAAACCTGATCGCAACATTTGGATAACGGGGACGATCGTTTCCTGGAATCTCCGGTTTTCCGTCTCAGTTCCGCCGCGGAATTGGCTGGAAGCAGCGGCGGCAGGTGTGCTGTAATCGCTTCCAGTTCGGTGACGTTCGACACGACGGAGGAGACGGCATGGCGATCGAGGTGACGCCTCAGATCGACGGATCGGCAGCGACCGGTCCCGGTGCGGACAAGGGTGCATGGTGGCGCGACGCAGTGGTCTACCAGGTGTACCCACGCTCGTTCGCCGACGGTGACGGGGACGGGACCGGCGACCTGCGCGGCATCGCGCGTCGCCTCACGGCGCTCGCCGAGCTCGGCGTCGACGCGGTCTGGCTCTCGCCGTTCTACCCGTCGCCGCAGCGTGACGGCGGCTACGACGTCAGCGACTACTGCGACGTCGACCCGATGTTCGGGACGCTCGACGACTTCGACCTGCTCGTCGGCGAGGCGCACGCACTCGGGCTGCGGGTCATCGTCGACGTGGTGCCCAACCACGCGTCGAGCGAGCACCCTCTCTTCGCCGCTGCGCTCGCCTCTGCTCCCGGAAGCCGTGAGCGCGCCCGTTTCGTCTTCCGCGACGGCTCGGGAGCCGCAGGCGAGCTGCCGCCCAACAACTGGCAGTCCCACTTCGGAGGACCGGCCTGGACCCAGGTCACGGAGGTGGACGGCAGCCCCGGCCAGTGGTATCTCCACCTCTTCGACCCGACTCAGCCCGACTTCGACTGGGACAACGACGAGGTCCTCGCGTTCTTCGACGAGGTCCTCGACTTCTGGCTCGCACGTGGTGTGGACGGGTTCCGCGTGGACGTGGCGCACGCGCTCGTCAAGGCACCCGGGCTGCCCGACTGGGGCGGCAGGGCCGACGGTGCGAGCAGCCCGGGCTTCCCCGGCGAGGACGCGCCGATGTTCGACCAGCCGGGCGTCCACGCGATCTACGAGCGATGGCGTGCGCGGCTGGAGGCCTGGGGCGCTGACCGCATCCTGTGCGCAGAGGCCAACGTCGCTCCGCTGAGCCGCGCGGCGAAGTGGGTCCGACCGCGCGAGATGCACCAGGCCTTCAACTTCGCCTACCTCCACGCCCCGTGGGACGCCCGCAGCCTGCGTGCGGTCATCGACGAGTCGCTCGCGGCGTTCGGGGGAGTGGGGGCGCCGAGCACGTGGGTGCTGTCGAACCACGACGTCGTCCGGCACGCGACCCGCTTCGCGCTTCCCGACGGCTCCGTCGAGATGGGGCACGGGATCGCACAGGCGGCCGGGCTCGACCCCGTACGGGGTGAGCGTCGCGCGCGGGCGGCCACGTTGCTGATGCTGGCCCTGCCTGGGGCCGCGTACGTCTACCAGGGAGAGGAGCTGGGGCTTCCCGAGGTGCTCGACATCCCCGCGGCACAGCGCCGCGACCCCTACTTCCTGCGCAGCGGCGGTGCGGTCGCCGGACGCGACGGGTGCCGTGTCCCCATCCCGTGGGAGGCCGCGGCGCCGGCGTACGGGTTCAACGCGACCGGCGAGAGCTGGCTCCCGCAACCGGCGCAGTGGGCCACGTACGCACGCGACGTCCAGCGTCGCGACCCGGCGTCCACGCTGTCGCTCTACACGGCTGCTCTCCACCTGAGAAAGTCGCTCGCGCTGGGATCGGGTTCGCTAGCGTGGGTCCGCACCGACGACGCGGTGCTCGGACTCGTGAACGGAGAGGTGCTCGTGCTCGCCAACCTCGGAGCCGACCCGGTTTCTCTCGACGGTCACGAGGTCCTCCTCGCGAGTACCCCGGACGCGGTGGTCGACGGACACCTCACGTCCGACGCGACCGTGTGGCTGCGTCGGCGACAGGACGTGTGAGGACGGTGTCGAGCAAGGCGGTGACGATCAAGGAGGTCGCCGAGCGGGCGGGCCTCTCGGTCGCCACCGTCTCTCGGGCGCTCAGCGGGCGCGGGCACGTCTCCGAGACGGCGCGCACGCTCAGCGCGCAGGCCGCTCGCGAGCTCGGCTACGTCGCCTCGTACAACGCCGCCAGCCTCGCATCCGGACGCAGCAAGAACGTCGGGCTGGTCGTCCCGTGGGTCAACCGGTGGTTCTTCAGCACCGTCATCGAGACGGCGTCGACCGTGCTGGCCGCCGACGGGTACGACGTCACGCTCTACTACCTCGGCGGAGGCAAGCGCGAGCGCGACCTGGTCTTCAGCGACTTCCTGCTCCGCAAGCGCGTCGACGGGCTCCTCGCGGTCTCGCTCGAACTCGACGACGCCGAGCGCGCAGACCTGCTGCGAGTCGGCACGCCCGTCGTGTGCATCGGCGGCGTGATGCCCGGTGTCTCGACCGTGAGCATCGACGACTTCGCAACCGCTCGGCTCGCGACGGCGCACCTGATCGCGCTCGGCCACGAGCGGATCGCGCACCTCGGGTGGGAGGGCCCCGGCGACTTCGACCTGGCCACCACGCGTCAAGGGGGGTACGCGCACGCGCTGAGCGAAGCAGGCATCGCCCTCGCTCCGGAGCTGCTGGTCCTGGGCGACTTCACGATGGCCGAGGGGTACGCGGCGGCGAAGCGGTTGCTGTCCGACCCCCGGCTGTGTCCGACGGCGATCTTCGCCGCCTCGGACGAGATGGCGATCGGCGCGATCACGGCGGCGCGCGACCTCGGTCTCGACGTCCCTCGTGACGTGTCGGTCGTGGGGATCGACGGCCACGACCTCGGCCCCGTGTTCGGACTGACGACCGTCGACCAGCACGTCCGCGAGCAGGCGACACAGGCGGCGGCGCTCCTGCTGGGGCTCCTCGACGCCGAGCCCGGCGAGCGCGAGCCCGTCCACGCCGAGCTCGAGGTCGACCTCGTCGTCCGGACGAGCACGATGGTGCCCAACGCGGACAGGCCCTCGAGCCGGTAGCGTCTGGCTCGTGGCCCTACCCTCACGGCGGTCGCGCTGGTCCGCACTGGTCACGGCGCTCGCGCACCCCGTACGCATCCTGCCGGTGACCTTCGTCGTCGGCAGCATCGTGGGCACGCTGATCCTGCTGCTCCCGGGGATGCGGAGCGAGGGGCACAGCGGCAACGGTCTGCTCGAGGCCTCGTTCACGTCGGTCTCCGCCGTGACCGTCACCGGGCTGAGCACGGTCGACACCTCGACGTACTGGACCCCCCTCGGCCAGGTGGTCGTCCTCGTGCTGGTCCAGATCGGCGGCTTCGGGTTCGTGACGCTCGCGACGATCCTCGGCGTCGTGGTCGGCGGCCGCATCGGGCTGCGTTCGCGGTTGGCCGCACAGGTCGACCTGCACCTGGTGAACCTCGGCGAGGTCATCCCGCTCGTCAAGCGCATCCTCACCACGATGCTCGCGTTCGAGGCGGCGGTCGCGGTCGTGCTGACCGTCGGCTTCGCCTCGCGCCACGGAGAGGGATGGGGGGACGCGGCCTGGCACGGGATCTTCTACTCCGTGATGGCCTTCAACAACGCGGGGTTCTCGCTCGCGCCGGACAGCCTGGTCGGCTACGCAGGGGACGCGGCCCTGATCCTGCCGATCTCGGTCGCGGTGTTCGTCGGGGCGATGGGGTTCCCGGTGCTCGCCGAGCTCTCGAAGCGCTGGCGGCGCCCCGAGCGCTGGTCGATCCACACCCGCCTCACCGTGTGGGGCTCGTTCCTGCTGCTGGGCGCGGGCACGCTCCTGTTCGCCGTCGTGGAGTGGAACAACTCCGCGACGATCGGGTCGATGACCTTTGCGGAGAAGCTCGTCACCTCGATCGAGGGTGGCGTCATGCCGCGCTCAGGTGGCTTCAACTCGATCGACTACGCCGAAGCCCGTCCGGAGACGACGCTGATCTCGACCATCATGATGTTCATCGGCGGCGGGTCGGCGAGCACCGCCGGCGGCATCAAGATCACGACGTTCTTCCTCCTCGGGTACGTGATCCTGGCGGAGGTCCGCGGCGACCCGGACGTGGCGATCGGCTCACGGCGCATCGGCGCGAGCACCCTGCGCCAGGCGCTCACGGTCGCGCTGATCGCGGTCATGCTGGTCGTGGTCGGGACCCTGGCGCTGCTGGCGCTGGCCGAGGTCACGCTCGAGGAGGCGTTGTTCGAGGCGACGTCCGCCTTCGGCACGACCGGTCTGTCGATGGGGGTCACCGGGACGCTTCCGCCAGGCGCGCAGGTGGTGCTGATGACGTTGATGCTGATCGGGCGCGTCGGGACGGTCGCGACGGCCTCCGCGCTGGCGCTACGGACGCAGCCGCGGCGTTTCCACCTTCCCGAGGAACGGCCCATCATCGGATGATCCGGCACGGTGCACACTGGACGATCGGCGCACGGCCGACCAACGACGAGGAGACGAGAAGTGGCTAAGCAGGACGTCCCGGCGGACGCCCCGGTCCTCGTGATCGGCCTCGGCCGCTTCGGTACGGCAGTCGCGTCGTCGCTGACGCGGCTCGGGCACGAGGTGCTCGCGATCGACGAGAGCATGGAGCTCGTCCAGAAGTGGGCGACGGAGTTCACGCACGTCGTCCAGGCGGACTCGACCGACGAGGAGGCGCTCCGTCAGATCGGTGCGGACCAGTTCGACCGGGCGGTCGTCGGCATCGGCACCGACATCGAGGCGAGCGTGCTGACGGTCCTCACGCTCAACGAGCTCGGCGTCCGTGAGGTCTGGGCGAAGGCCATCAACAAGAAGCACGGCAAGATCCTCGAGCGGGTCGGCGCACGCCACGTGGTCTATCCCGAGTCGGCGATGGGCGAGCGCGTCGCCCACATGGTCACGGGGACGATGATCGACTTCATCGAGTTCGACGACGGCTTCGCGATCGCGCGGACGGCGGCACCGTCGGGGGCGGTGGGGCGGACGCTCGCGGAGTCCGCGCTGCGCAGCCAGTACGGCGTCACGGTCGTCGGGGTGAAGCGGCCGGGCGCCGACTTCACGTACGCCCGTCCGGAGACGTTCGTCGGCGAGTTCGACGAGCTCATCGTCTCGGGCGCGACCAAGAAGGTGGAGCGCTTCGCCGGTCTCTCGTGACGGCCGCGCGTCACTCCGGCAGCGCGCGCGCCACCACGTGCATCCAGGCGCCCCAGGCGGAGCGCACCATGTCCGTGAGGTCGTGCCGCATCGCCCACTCCAGGTCCCGAGCGGCGAGGTCGCCCGAGGCGACGATCCGTGCCGGGTCACCGGGGCGCCGCGGTCCGACGACGGGGTCGAAGTCGATCCCGGTGACCGCCGCGATCGTGTCCATGATCTGGCGGACGGAGACGCCGTCGCCGCTGCCGAGGTTGTAGACCTGCTCGAGGGGGCCCTCGTCGGCCAGCGTGCGGGCCGCGACGACGTGGCTGTGCGCGAGGTCGCTCACGTGCACGTAGTCGCGGACGCACGTGCCGTCCGGAGTCGGGTAGTCCGCTCCGTTGATCTGCGGGACTCCGCCGTCGGTGAGCGTCTTGAACACCTTCGGGAAGAGGTTGTGCGGGCTGGCGTCGTAGAGGTCGGCGTAGCCCGACCCCACGACGTTGAAGTACCGCAGGGACGTCTGCCGGAGGCCGGTGGCGACCGCCTGCGCGCGCAGCACCCACTCGTCGACCAGCTTGCTCTCGCCGTACGGCGACTCCGGCGACGTCGGGGTCGCCTCGGTGACGAGCTCGGTGTCAGGCGTCCCGTACACCGCGGCGGACGACGAGAAGACAATCGACTCGACACTCTCGTCGGCCATCGCCTGGAGGAGGTGGACGGTGCCCGTGACGTTCTGCTCGTACGTGTGCAGCGGCCGTCGCACGGAGACCCCGGCGTACTTGTAGCCCGCCACGTGGACGACCCCCCGTACGGCGTGGTCGCGCAGGGTGGCTCGGACGGTGTCGGTGTCGGTGACGTTGGCCTCGACGAACGGGACGTCCCCGGGGACGAACTCACGGAAGCCGGACTCCAGCGAGTCCAGCACGACGACCTCGATGCCGGCGTCGAGGAACGCTCGGACGACGTGCGAGCCGATGTATCCGGCGCCACCGGTCACGAGCCAGGTCATGGCCTCGACCCTATCCGACCGTGACGCGCAGGATGCGGTCGTCGCCGGAACGCGGGTCGCCCCGTCCGTCGGTGTTGCTCGTCGTCACCCACAGCGACCCGTCCGGTGCGGGGACGGCGTTGCGCACACGGCCGAGGTCCTCCGACGCAAGGCGGCGGCGCGGGCGCCCTGCGTCCTCGCCGGAGAGCGGCACGGCCCAGACGCAGCGCCCGCGGAGGGCGGCGACGTAGGCCGTCCCGTGCGCGATCCCGACACCCGCGGGGGAGGCGTCGTCGGTGCTCCACCACGCCTTCGGGCCGGTGATGCCCTCGGCGTCGGTCGGGCCCTCGGTCTGCGGCCAGCCGTAGTTCGCACCGCGCTCGATCAGGTTGAGCTCGTCGGTCTGCTGGTCGCCGAACTCCGCCGCCCACAGCCTGCCCTCGGTGTCGAAGGCGAGACCCTCGACGTTGCGGTGACCGTACGACCACACGCGGTTGTCGAACGGGTTGTCCTCGGCGGCGCGGCCGTCGAGGGTCATCCTCAGGATCTTGCCCGAGACCGCGTCGACGTCCTGGGCGCGCTCGCGGGCCCCGGCGTCGCCCGTGCTGGCGTAGAGCATCCCGTCGGGCCCGATCGCGAGCCGTCCACCGTTGTGGTTGAACGCGCGGGGGATGTCGCCGACGAGGACCTGGGGCCGGCCCAGTCGACGCCCGTCGTACGACATGCGCACGATGCGGTTGTCCTCGGGAGACGTGAGGAAGGCGATCACCGCATCCCCGTCCGGGTGGACGACGATGCCCATGAGACCGCCTTCGCCGCTGTCGGTGTCGACGCCGGGCACCTCGCCGACGGTGGTCGCGTCGCCGTCACGGACGCGCAGCACGCGCGCGGTGTCGCGCTCGGTGACCAGCGCGCTGCCGTCGCGGAGGAACGCCACCCCCCACGGGACGGTGAGGCCTTCGGCGATCGTGCCGGCGACGCGCAGCCTTGTCGGGTCGCGCAGGGGCGACGGGGAGGCGGAGGGGGACGCGGACCGAGGGGGTGCGGGCGTAGGGTCCGTGGCGGGACCCGGACCGGTGTCGTCGCCGCTGCATCCGGTCGCCAGCCCGGCGCCGGCAGCGGCGAGCGCGACGAGGACCTCGCGGCGGGTGAGGGTCATGACGCCAGTGTTCCGTACGGTCGGCGCGCACACACGCGGCTCGTCCGAGGTGCGAGAACCTCCCTCGCGTCGTCCTGCCGACCCGCCTTCACGGGGGTAACGTGCCGAACGAGGCCCGACCAGGCCCCGACAACGACCGACGCAGGAGGGCGGATGGACGGCAGCGTGGTCTGGGCGGTAGACGAGACCTTCCGGCTGGACACCGGGTTCTCGGACTACCTCATCATCGCGATCTACTTCGCCTTCGTCCTCGGTATCGGCATCCTCGCGAAGCGCCAGGTGTCGTCGAGCATCGACTTCTTCCTCTCGGGTCGGTCGCTGCCGGCGTGGGTGACCGGCCTCGCTTTCATCTCCGCGAACCTCGGCGCGGTCGAGATCATGGGTATGTCGGCCAACGGCGCCCAGTACGGCATGCCGACGATGCACTACTTCTGGATCGGCGCCGTCCCCGCGATGCTGTTCCTCGGCATCGTGATGATGCCCTTCTACTACGGCTCCAAGGTGCGCAGCGTCCCCGAGTTCATGCGGATGCGGTTCGGCACCGGCGCGCACCTCGTCAACGCGCTGAGCTTCGCGGTCGCGCAGCTGCTGATCGCGGGCGTCAACCTCTTCCTGCTCGCGCGCATCGTCAACGTCATCCTCGGCTGGCCCCTGTGGGTGTCGCTGATCATCGCCGCGATCGTGGTGCTCACGTACACGACCCTCGGCGGGCTGTCGGCCGCGATCTACAACGAGGTGCTCCAGTTCTTCGTGATCGTCGCGGCGCTGCTGCCCCTGACTCTCGTGGCCCTGCACAAGGTCGGGGGAGTCAGCGGTCTCACCGACAAGATCTCGGCCGGTCCGGGAGGCTCCCAGCAGCTGTCGTCCTGGCCGGGTACGGAGCTCACCGGCATCGACGACCCCTTCTGGTCCGTCGTGGGCATCGTGTTCGGTCTCGGCTTCGTGCTGTCGTTCGGCTACTGGACGACGAACTTCGTCGAGGTCCAGCGTGCGATGGCCTCGAAGTCCATGTCCGCGGCTCGCAGCGCCCCCATCATCGGCACCTTCCCGAAGATGTTCGTGCCCTTCATCGTCGTGGTGCCGGGCATGATCTGCGCCGTCCTGATCCCCGAGATGATCGACCTCAAGGCCGGCGACGACTCCTCGGGCGTCGCGTACAACGACGCGATCCTCCTGCTGATGCGCGACCTGCTGCCCAACGGCATGCTGGGCCTGGCGATCGCGGGTCTGCTCGCGTCCTTCATGGCCGGCATGGCGGCCAACATCTCCGCCTTCAACACCGTCTTCAGCGTCGACCTGTGGCAGCAGTACGTGCGCAAGGACCGGCCGGACGGCT
>Ga0233372_1000019_pt1 | contig 72669 bp, 64 predicted proteins | sample ElkDunMinimDraft_4_FD_191538 | JGI IMG/M metagenome (GOLD analysis project Ga0233372, IMG submission 191538) | Fecal eukaryotic communites from dung pellets of Tule Elk in California, USA - Elk Dung D8 | ecosystem: Host-associated > Mammals > Digestive system > Large intestine > Fecal | place... | reverse complement strand
GCAGGCGTCGTCGGTCCGCTCACCCGCAGGTAGACGCGAGCGGCGACGGCGCGCTTGATACCGACGTCGATGCCACCGGACTCGGTCGTCCCCTCGACGGCACCGTTGAGAGCGACGATGCCGCCCACGTGGTCACCGGGAGTCGCGTTCGGCGGGATCTGCACGGTGATCGGGACGTCGACCTGAGTCCGGCGTGCGACCTTGACCTGCTGGACGGGCATCTTGATCCAGGCGCCGACGTCGATCTGCGGACGCTCGAGGGTCCGCAGCGCGAAGAATCCGCCCTGCTCGGTGTTGTAGCCGTCGGCTCCGTAGAGCGAGAAGGTCAGCGGCCGGTTGGTGTAGTTCCGGATGCGCACCTTGTCGGTGAGCGTCGCGCCGGGCGCGCCCTCGAGCACGAAGTAGCTGCGCGGCGTCGCCGAGGCCGCCGATCCGGGCGTCGGCGTGACCGACCAGGCGCCGTTGTCGGCGGCCTGGGCCGAAGACGACAACAGCCCCGTCGTCAGGGCAAGCACGACGAGGGCGATCATGGGGCGCGCGAGGCGCAGCACTCGGGTCATCGGGGGTCGGCGCTCCTTGCCGGCGGAAACGTGGCGGACCGGATGGGTGCCGCGAGAGAGCGGCACCCATCCGGGCCGGTACTACGGGGTGTTGCGTGTCATGACAGATGACATGTCGAGAGCAGGCTCACGACAGCGTCAACGTGAGGAGGCCGGAGTAGTTACCGGCCGCCTGGCTGGAACCGACCTCGAGCGAGAGCCCGGCGTCAGCGACGGCGTCGCCTCCGCTGGTCCCGTTCGCACCGACACCAGACGTCGCCACCGCGCAGAGCGGCAGGTCGGTCGAGGCATCGGCGAACGAGCCCGTTGCGCCCGCGACGACGGTGTCGTCGCTGTTGGCCTGGGCCGCACAGCTGGGCGTCCAGGTCAGGGCGGACGGATCGATGGTGAAGTTGCCACCGGTCGGCTTCGCGGGGCCGTTGAGGCCCGAGAAGCGACCGACGAGCGACCAGCCGAGCGTGCCGCCGCGGTAGTCCTTCACCGTGACGTCCTGAAGGTCGCCGGTCGAGGTCTGGTCCGAGCCGTCGAGCGTGACGCCCGACATGAGGACCTTGCCCGCGTCCTTCGACATCTTCAGGTCGCCGGCCACGACGGTCAGCTCGACCGTCTCGAGCAGCGCACAGCTACCCGTGGCTGCCGATCCCTGCTTCGCCGTGCAGGTGTCACCCGAGAAGGTGAACGCCTTCGAACCGAAGAGGACCACCGGCGGAGGACCGGCCGCGTGCGTCCGGCTCGCGCCGATGAACGCGGTCGCTGCATCGTTCACCGTGAACGAGGCGGAGATGTTGCCCGCGGAGTCGGCGGTCGTCGAGATCGTCGCGTCCGAGGACGCCGGCGGCGGGAACGGAGGACCGTTCTTGTAGCCACCGACCGTCACCGGCTGGTTCGGATCCCAGTTGCTGCCGGTCACGGTGACCACCGTGCCCGAGCCACCGCCGACGACGTTGGTCGAGACCGTGACGTCACCCAGGATGGTGATCGGAGTCAGGCTCGTCTCACCACCCGACGTGACCTTGAGCGTGCGCGAGCCCGTGGTCGGGGTTGCCCCGACCGCGATGGTGCCCGAGCCCGTGCCGTCACCAGCGATGGAGACCGACGACGACGTGGCGTCGCAGCTCGTCCCGCTGACGTTGCACAGCTCGACCGTGCCCGTGCCGGCCGCCGAGAAGTTCGTGACGCCGAAGCTGATCACGTCGTTCTTGCGCGCCGCCGTGGTCACCACCTGGTTGGTGATGCCGCTGATGCTCGCCGCCGGTCCCACCGCAGAGAAGCTCGCGGTGATGTTGGTGTCGACGGGGGTGGTCGCCGGGTTGACGCCGTTCGCGACACCACCGGTCTGCCCGTTGCACTGGACGCGCAACGTGTAGGTCGGGATGTCGTAGATGACCTTGCGCAGCTTCACCGTGTTGGTGCCGGAACCCGTGATCGCGTACGACCCCGTGACCGTGTCACCGGGGATCGGGCCGAACCCGGGCGCACTGAACGACTTCTGGATCACCGGCAGGTTGGTGCCGTTGACAGAGAAGTAGTAGTACACCGTTCCCGAAGCTGCCGGACCGCCGTTGGTCGGTCCGGTGTTGAACGTCAGCGTGAAGTTGCGGGAGCTGCCGACCGTGTTGCCCCCACTGGTGGTGAGGTTGTAGTCGGCGTTGTTCCCCCACGCCGCTAGGGAGGTGGAAAGGTTGCCCGTCGTTGCGGTGTCCTCGACTGGCGAACCTTCCGCCACCGAGTAGACCCAACAGCCGCCGGACGGGGCCGCCGCCGAAGCCGATGTGGCTCCGAGGACGACTGCTGACGTCGCGAGCAAGCTGGCACCAGCCAGCAGGGCGACGACGCGATTCTTCGATCTCATCTACCCGTTCTCCTTCTCGGGTAGGGGGTCCCGAGGGACCCGACCTGAGTCGCAGTCCTGTCCACTGCATTGCACACATCCGGAGTGCAAGTAGGGATAGGCTTATTCACGCAGACGATATTGTCAATGATATATCCGAGAGGATTTTGATGAGCAAGTCCGGCAACGTCGCGAGAACGCTCGCACGTACGACCGCGGAGACACTGGTCACCGGTGGCGTCGTCGTGCTGCTGTTCGCCGTCTACCTGGTCTTCTGGAGCGACGTCCAGACCGCCGCCGCGCAGGTCGATCTGCGCGACGACTTCAAGCAGCAGGTCGCCGCCGCGCCCGTGACGAACAGCGCGGCACCGCCCGCGCCCGTACGACCGTCCGCCGGCTCGGGTGTCGCCGTGATGAAGATCCCTCGGCTGGGAGACGACTGGTCGTGGGTCGTCGTGGAAGGCGTCTCCAACGAGCAGCTGGCCCGTGGCCCCGGCCGGTTCCCCGAGACCGCTCTCCCGGGTCAGGTCGGCAACTTCGCCGTCGCGGGCCACCGGGCGACGCACGGAGAGCCGTTCGCCCACATCGACCGTGTCCGCGAGGGCGACAAGATCATCGTCGAGGCCATCGGCTCGACCTACACCTATGTCGTCACCAGCACGCAGATCGTGCCGCCGACGGAAGTGGGCGTCCTCTACTCGGTCCCCGGCAAGCCCAATGCGCGGCCACGCAAGGCACGGATCACCATCGTCACCTGCCACCCTCGTTGGGGGTCGAGCGAGCGGTTGATCGTCCACGGCAAGCTGGCCGAGACCCGCACCGGAAAGGAGGCATGACGTGTACGCAGCTCTCTGGCGCGTCCTGCCGGGCTCGAACGCCGTGAAGGCGGCCGTGGCAGTCGCCCTCTTCCTGGCGTTCGTCGGCATCTTGTTCCTCTGGGTCTTTCCTGCGGTGCAGCCGCTGCTGCCTTTCGACCAGATCACTCTCGAGTCGGAGCCGACCTCGTCTGCCGCACCGTAACCCTGAGATTGGAACGCTGTCCCGTGAATGGCACCACTTCTCCCCGGACGTGATGCGGATGTGACCAGAACGCGACATCTCGGACGAGAGGACGCCCCCTGAGCCGCGTGGCTCAGGGGGCGTCGTCGTGGTGGAGCACCGTGCGGAGCTGGCCCGGGGGAAGCCCGCCCCGCACGGAGGTAGGGGGTCAGTGGTCGCGCAGCAGCGACCCGAAGCCGTGGACCTTGTCCTCGATCCCGTTCTCGCGCAGGGCCATCCACCAGGTGGCGGCGTTGATCGCAATGACCGGCTTGCCCAGCCAGCGCTCGGCCTCGTCGGCGAGCTGGGTCATGCACAGGTTCGTGCCGCACTGGACGATCGCGTCGACGTCGGGTCCGTCGACCTCGATGATCGCCTCACGCAGCGTCTGCTCGCTGACGTGCGCGATCGCGACGGCGCTCTCGCAGCTGAGACCCTTGATCTTGTCGACCTCGAAGCCGAGCTCGGTGAAGAACTTGCGGACGTTCTCGTCCCCGATGGGGGTGTACGGCGTGACGATGCCGATCTTCTTGGCACCGTAGAGCTGGAGCGCGCGCTCGCAGGCCTCGGCCCCGGTCGCGACGCCGAGGCCGCCGGAGAGGTCCTTGATCTGCTGGACGAACTGGCGGTTGCCCTCGACGCCGTCCCAGAACGTCTCGGCGCTCATGCCCATGACCATGTAGTCGGGCTCCATCGTCACGATGCCCTCGACGCAGTCCGCCATCGCGGCACGGATCTGGACGAGGAGGTTCTGCATGCCCTCGTCGTCGGCGATCCGGCCGTCACGGATGAGGATCCGGCCGTAGTGCGACGTGACGCCCGGGACCCGCATCATGTCGAACTCGGGCTGGACGATCGTGTTGGTGCTGGGGGCGATCACGCCGAACTTGCGGCGATAACCGAGACGGTCGGTCATGGGAGGGAAGCTCCTTCGGGGACGGAGGGACGCTCGGCGTGCGGAAGTCGCCTGCGGAGGCGGAGCGCGCCGATGAGGAAGCACAGCTGGACGCCGGAGTTCGTGAGCTGCTCGATCCACTGCAGGGCCTCGGTCTGGTGCGGCCGAGCGGCGAGCGGAGGGAGCACGAGGGTCCCGACGAGGTAGAAGATGAACAACCAGCGTCCGAGCTGGTCACCGTGGCGAGCGGCGAGCGCGGAGGCCATGGCGCCCACGGCGACCGCGGACAGCGCGGCGATGGCGAGCATCGGGGTGAGGTTGCGCGCGGCTCCGGAGATGCACGCACCGACGAAGGGCACCAGGGCGAACGGCGCCCAGGAGACGACCTTGCCCACGTACACGCTCGCGAGAGCCCACGCGATCGCGGAGAACCCGATCGCGAGGCAGGGGAAGAGCATCTGCTCGAGGAACGGGATCTCGATGCAGGGGCCTGCGACCAGCAGCTTCCAGACGGCCTTGCCGAGGCCGCCGGCCGTGACGACGAGACCGCCGAGGAGCGCTCCCACCCGTACGGCCGGGAGCACCTTGCCGAGCGCGTTCGCCAGGACGACGAGACCGGCGCCGGCGAGGATCACCGGCACGAAGTCCTCGATCGCGAGCGCCAGCCCGTACTCGGTGCAGGGATCGATCGCCATCAGGCCACCGCCTCCGGGGTCCGGGCCGGCGACTCGTCGGTCGCGAAGATGTCCCGCGACCGGAAGCCGGCGGTGAGGAAACGCCCCATCGCCTTCGACCGGGTCAGCCATGCCACCCGCGCGCCGTTCTTGCTCGCGGCCAGCACCCGGTCCGCGAGCCACGGCGTGACCGTCTCGACCCGGTCGCCGAGGATGTTGAAGATCTTGCGGGCCTTCTCGAACGCCTCGGGCTGGCCGTCGTAGTCGTCGACGAGCAGGTCGGTCGCGACGATGCCCGGCGACAGGTAGCCGACGCGGACGTCGGTGCCCTTCATCTCCTTGACCATCGCGGAGGTGAGGTAGGTGACCGCGCGCTTGCTCGCGCCGTAGACCGCCATCCCGGGCTGGAGCTGGCCGTCGGAGCCGAAGCCCTCCATGTTCCAGATCCATCCGCCACCCGGCTGGGCCGACAGCCCGGCCAGAGCGACCGTGCTGCCGTTGACAGCACCGACGAGGTTGGTGCGGATGACACCGTCCACCACGTCCGCCGGGATCTCGGGAAGCGGACGACGGGGTGCGGAGATGCCGGCGTTGTTGATCCACACGTCCACCCGACCGAAGGTCTCGATGGTGTGGTCCCACAGCCTCTGGAGGGAGTCCCGGTCGGTGACGTCGGCCGGGAGGCCGCTGACGCGGTCGGCGCCAGCGACCGCACCGAGCTCGGCCACGGCGGCGTCGACCGCTGCAGACGAGCGGCCGCACACGACGACCTGACAGTCCCGCTGCAGGAGCTGGCCGGCGAGCCCGAGGCCGATGCCCCGGGTCCCACCGGTGACGACGACCACCCTGGGGGTGCTCACGCCGCAGGCTCCCAGGTCAGCAGGCCGTGCACGAAGTGCGTCGTCCGCTCGCCGCTGAGCAGCTGCCACACGATCGAGAGGTCGCGCGTCTGCGGGTCCAGGAGGAACTCGCGCCCGCGGATCTTCTCGACGCCACGTGCGTCAGCGCCCATCAGGTGCTGGGTGGTGAAGAGCGCCCGTCCGTACGAGACGGCGTTGCCGAACACGTCAGGTCCGTCGTACTGGACCCGCGCACCGTCGCGGTAGCGCTCAAGGGTGTACGAGCGGTCCAGCGCACCCTGCCACGTGACCCGCTGGCGGGCACGCAGCAGCGAGAGCGGCTCGTGGTCGATGCGTACGTCGGTCTGACCGACCGTCGTCTGCGTCTCGGCGTCCTCGACCGACAGCGTGCCGGTCCACGCCCCCGCCTCCTTGGTGGGGAGGACCTGAGGGATGGACCCGCGGCGGGTCTCGGCCGCGATCCACTCGTCGACGAACGTCTGGGTCTCAGGGTTCGTCTCGTGGTCGAGCGTCCGCTTGTAGACACCGTTGAACACGGCGCACACGGCCCACCCGTCGTGGAGGACGGACGAGTAGACCTGGGTCACGCCGTCGGGCAGGACCTGGTTCCACGTACGGAGGTCCGCCTGCCAGCCGGGCGAGTAGTAGTTCGCCTCGACGAAGTAGCCGTACGGCTGGCCCGTGCCGTAGAAGTCCGGGCCGCAGTAGACGCGGTTCTGATCGGAGTCGACGATCCCGAAGTCGAAGTCCGCGCCGAGCTCGAAGCGGTTGCGCAGCGGGCCGCTGCCCTCCAGGTTGGTGCGCATCCAGTAGCGGGAGACACCGTCCTCGACGACGCTGGCGCGGACCACGTGCTCGTAGCCGACGTGGTTGCCCTGGGCATCGAAGAGCGACGGACGACCGTGCCACTCCCCCTCGATGCGCTGCTGCCACTCGCTGGTGGTGTCGGCTCCCGCCTCGGGATCGGCCGTCGCCGTCACGCGTGGACCTCGTTGTCGAGCAGCTGCGCGCGCACGTCCTCCGCCGACTCCTCACCGATCAGTCGGGTGATCTGCGCCCACACCTTGTCGACCTCGGGACTGAACACGAGCGCGCGGTTGCGGGCGTCGCGGGCCGCCAGGTCGGTGTCGGCGAGGTCGGCGAGCACCTCGGCCGGGATCTCGGCGTCGAGCAGCGAGAACCAGTGCTCGAGGTAGGTCGTGACCGCGCTCTCGATCGAGACGAACGCCTCCGCGTCGGCACGGTTCACGAGCATCCACGGCGACATCATCGCGTTCTGGCGAGGACCGATCTGCGCCTTGCTGAGCCCGGGCCACGTCGCGACGTCCTCGTACGTCTCGGTGAGCGGCTCGTGCGCCCAGTCGAGGTACGCGAGGTGGGTGCCCAGGTCTGCCCGCTGGATCAGGTCCAGGTGGAACGCGTACGAGCCCTGTCCGAGGACGGAGTCGAGCGTGAAGTGCGGGATCGGGAGGCCTTCACGGGTGAAGGCGAACACCATGTGGCTGTCGAGACCGATCATCTCGACGGCGAGGCCGACGTACACGAGCTTCGCGACAGGCTCATCCTCGTCCTCGGCGACGAAGACGCGGACCTCCCCCACGGGCTCCGGGGTCATCGGCGACGTCAGCGTACGGAGCGCGGAGCCGTCGTCGGACGTGACCTCGACCAGACGACGCTCGGCGACGATGCGCTCCCAGGTACGTCGGCAGAGACCTTCGGGCAGGCTGACCTTGGCCTCGGACTCGGTGGTGCTCATGCGGGGACCTCTTCTCCACGGGTGGTCTCGGTGTCGGTGGTGTCGGTGCGGGGGACGTCGCCGCGCTCCTCGCGCTCGACCCGCTTGCCGAGGAGCTCCTTGCTGCGGACCTCCTTGAAGTTCCATGCCGAGGCGAGCTCGGGAACCTCCTTGCGGATCGGCGACGGGATCACGCGGGCCTCGACCCGTGCCGGGCCCTCGCCGACGATCGTGTTGCCCTCGACCGACCAGCCCTTGTCGATGAGCTCCTGGCGACGCCGGCGGTAGAGCACCGCGTTGTAGTCGCTCTTGACGTGGAGCTCGGCCGAAAGGTCGAACGGGAGCAGCTCGGGACGGACCGCGTTGACGACGGCCTCGTCCTCGTACAGCACCTTGAAGACGCGACGACGAGCGTCACGGTCGGCCCACTTGCCCTTGAAGAACGTGCGCAGGGCGATGAACTTGACGAGGGTGGTCTCCTCGTCGATCGGGATGTTCACGTCGAAGATCTTCATCGCACCCATGGGGGTGTCGACCTCGAGCAGGATCATGTTCGGCAGCCACCAGGTGGTCGACACAGGGACCTGCGGGCGGTCCTTGAGGTCCTGCTTGTTGGGGTTGATCCAGCCCCAGATGCCCTTGGAACGCGGCGGGTTGAGCTTGACCGACACCTTGCAGTGCCACTCCGACTCCTCCACCTCGAACTCGGGGACCTCGGGCTTCTCGGGGTTGCCGAAGACGCCACCGTGCACGAAGGGCGTGTGAGCGACGTCGACGCCGTTCTCGAGGATCCGCTCGTAGTTGGACTTCCAGAGGAAGCTCCCGCTGACGGCCCGGTACGTCTCGGTGTCGTCGATCGCCGACCAGTCGGGGATCGGCGGGCGCTCCGCCTCGGGCAGGTCGCCCATGTAGATCCAGATGAAGCGGTACTTCTCCTGGACCGGGTAGGAGTCGATGCGCGCCTTGCGCGGGATGCCCTTGTCGGGGTGCGCGGGGATCTTGCGCACCGCTCCGTCGGGCTCGTACTCCCAGCCGTGGTACGGGCAGACGATGCAGTCGTCCTTCACCGAGCCGCCCGACAGTGCCGCACCACGGTGCACGCACAGGTCGGACATCGCGACGACGCTGTTGTCGCTGGACTTGCGGTAGATGACGAGCTGCTGTCCGAGCAGCTTGACCTTCTTGGGCGTTCCCGCCGGGAGATCCTCGCTGAACTCGACGGCGTACCAGAAATTCTTGAACATCGCGGGTCTCCTCCTAGCGTCGCCGGATCTCGGCGATCTCCGGGCGGGGCTGCTCCGCCAGCAGCTCCAGTGCGTTCTTCGCCTCGGTGTCCCCGCGCACGCTGGCGTGGAGGAACGAGGTGACGATGGTGGCGAGGGCGTCGCGGCGTGCGGCGTCGTCGCCGACCGGCGGGTCCTCGAGGAACCCGCGTGCGGTGGTCTTGTCTTCGGGGTGTGCGGCGAGCATGTGCGTCGCGCCGCCGAGGTGGACGAGCCACGCCTCGGTCGTCGACGGGAGTGCCCGCTCCCAGGTCGCCGTCACGGGATCGTGGGTCGGCGCACCCGGGTCTTCGCCGTAGCGGACCGCGCTCGCGGCGACCACGCCGTCGGCGGTGCCGGACAGCAGCATCACGGGGGCCTCGACCGGCGCCGGGAGCAGCGTGCTGGGCGGGTGGCCGAGCATCTGCGACGCCATCGTGTGCGCGCCGTACGTCACGACTGCGCGGACCTCCGGGAACCATTGCGTGCTCGCCGACTGGAGAGCGACCGTCCCGCCGGCGGAATGGCCGAACAGCGCCACCGTGCCGGTGTCGAGGAGCCCCGCGAGCGGGCCCGCCTCGCCGAGCGCGGCGACGGCGTCGAGCACCGGGCGCAACGCAGGGGTCGTCGGACCGGTGCCGTAGGTCTGCGGTCCGACGGTGGCGAGGTCCACCCCAGGCGTGAGCCCGAGCTCACCAGGGCCGTCCTTGCCCGGGAAGAGCTCCGCGACCCAGTCGTACGTGACGGCGACGAAGCCGGCCTCGACCAGCCGCACCGCCAGCCACGCGTACGCGTCGGACGCGACGTTCACGCCCGAGAGGATCACGGCCAGCGGGTACGGAGCACCCGCCGGGTTCGCCGGGAGGCGGCCGCTCATCCGCTCGGCCGTCGTCGTCGCCGGCAGCGCCGGGTAGCGCACCGTGACGTGCACCGTGTCGTAAGGGGCAGGCGCTCCCGGGACACGCACGGCGGTACGGACCGCGCGGACGAGGGCGGTGGTGCTCATCAGGACCGGTGTGCCTCGTGCTCGTGAGCGCGCGGCAGCACGCGGTCGCCACCCCACAGGGCACGGACGAGACGCTGCGTGGTCTCGGCGCCGAAGTAGCGGTCGCCCATCACGTTGGCCGGGTCGCGCTCGGCGATGTTGCGGCGGATCGCCTCGTCGTCGGCGGCCAGCGCAGCGCGCTCGGCGACCGGGACGGCCTCGGCCTCGTCGACCCACCCGAGCCAGCGGTCGAGGTGCTCCTCGGCGACCTCGGTCACCAGCGCGGTCATCTCCTCGCCGGCGGGTGCCATGTGGCAGAACGCGGTCGGCGAGAGCCCGGCACGCACGAAGGCCGACCGGCTGACGAACTCCTCCAGGAGGCTGTGGTTCTGGAGCTGCTCCCAGCGGGCGTTCACGGGCTCGTAGTAGCGGTCGAACGAGTCGGTGTCGGTCACCAGGTAGCTGCGCGGGACCGAGTCGAGGAAGAACCAGCCCTGCGGGAAACAGCCGAGCGCCATGCCGAAGTGCGGCACCTTGATCTGCGGGCCGAGCCAGATGGTCAGGTGCACGTTGCAGAAGCCGGCGGCCGCGTTCTCCATGTGGGAGTGGACCATCCAGTCGATCTCCGGGCCGGAGTAGGTGCGGACGCGGCCCTTGGCGCCGGTCTCACCGCCGAAGTCCTCGAGGGGCTCCGACGAGGGGTCGCGCTCGAGGGCGAACCGATCGGCCACCCGGTTCTTGAGCCGCTCGACGAGTGCAGACCAGGCCGCGAACGTCTCGCTGACGTCGGTCGGTCCCGACTCGTCGAGGTGCTCCTGCACGTACTTCAGGCTCTGGCTCACGGGTGCTCCTTACAGGTCGTGCGACGAGGCTCACGTTTCACTTGAGACTATATATGATCTATACCCTTGTGGACAGCGTTCTGCCAAGAATCTTGGTCCTCTTGGGCGCCTGTCCGACAGGCTTTCGGGAAGCTGTTGCCGAATCTTGACGACGCCGCGTCAGGACGGGTACGCGGTCGCGCCCAGCCCGTGCCCGCCGGCCCTGAAAGCCGCCGGTGCATGGACCACGCAGGGCTGCACGTGCTCGAGGATCCCCTCGTCGCCGTACTCCCGACCCCACCCCGACCGCTTCACTCCACCGAACGGTGCCCGCAGGGACATGCCCGTGCGGTTGTGCGTGTTGACGAAGGTGAAGCCCGCGTCGAGTCGCGCCGCCAGGCGGAACGCGCGTTCCTCGTCGACCGACCAGACCGAGGCGCCGAGACCCAGCTCGCCGGCGTTGGCGCGGGCCACGACCTCGTCCTCGGTGTCGAACGGCAGCACCGGCAACGTAGGCCCGAACTGCTCGGTCGCGACGATCGCGTCGGTGTCCGAGGCACCCAGCACGAGGGTCGGCAGCACGAAGTGCCCGTCCGACAGGTGCGTCTCGGGGTCCACGGTGCCGATCGGGACGACCTCGGCGCCGGACGCGGCAGCGGACTCGACGAGGGCGCGGACCCGCTGAGCGGAGGCCTCGCTCACCACCGGGCCCATCGTGACACCGGAGCGGAGCGGGTCACCGGTCCGGAGGACCCGGTCCGCGGCAGCCCGCAGCGCCGCGACGACCTCGTCGAAGCGTGACCGGTGGACGTACAGGCGCTTGACGGCCATGCAGACCTGACCGCTGGTCGCGAACGCCGCCATGAGGAGGCGCTCGGCCACGGAGTCGTCCATCGCGACGTCGGCCAGCAGGATCGCGGGGTCGTTGCCCCCGAGCTCGAGGAGGGAGGGAGTGAGGGCGTCCGCGGCCGTCCGGGCGATCGCACGGCCCGCCACGTCGCCCCCGGTGAACGCCACCCGGTCGACACCTCGGTGGCCGACCAGCGCGGTCGCGACCTCGGCGTCGCCGTGGACGATCTGAATCAGACCGTCGGGCAGCGTCCTCGCCAGCGTCGCGACGACCTCGCCGACCGCGAACGGCGCGAGAGGCGACGGCTTCACGATCACCGCGTTGCCCGCCACCAGCGCGGGTGCCACCTTGAGCATCGCCAGGATGACCGGAGCGTTCCACGGAGTGACGGCAGCAACCACGCCGAACGGGCGGTGGCGCACGACGAGCCGACCCTGGGCGTCGTCGACCTCGCGGTCCACGAGGAGCTCCTCGGCCCGGTCGGCCACCCAACGTGCGGCTGTGACGGCGAAGCCGGCCTCCCCTCGGCAGTCAGCCAAGGGCTTGCCGGTCTCGCGCGCCATCAGCTCGGCGATCTCGTCGAGCGCGGGCTCGAGGAGGTCGAGCGCAGCGCGCAGCGCCGCCGCGCGCGCACCCACCGGCGTGCCGCGCCAGGACTCCTGGACCTCGCGGGCACGGGAGACGGCACGGTCGACCGAGGCGACGTCGTCGTAGGCGACCTCACCGACGACCTCGCCCGTACGGGCAGGGTTCTCGCGGCGTGCGCCGGCGGGCGCGATCGTCACCTCGCCTCGCCCGCAGGCTCGAGCGGGCGCAGCGAGTCGATCATCGACGTCCGCCGGAGGTAGGCCCGTGCGGCGACCGGGTCGGCCGCCAGCGCACGCAGCTCCGCGTGGTGGGCGGCGCGTGCCTCGGGGTCCTGCTCGCGCAGCTGCTTCCAGTTGTCGTGGGTGACGGTGCGGACGTACGACAGCGCGACGTCACGGCGCCGCGTGAGCACCACGTCGAGCGCATCGAGGTCGGCACGGCCCGCCAGCAGGTCGACCAGCGCAGTGGCCGTGAGCACCGCGTCATGGATGCCGCTGTTCATGCCCATCCCGCCGAGCGGGTTGTTGACGTGCGCGGCGTCGCCGACGAGCACGACCTGTCCCGTACGGAACCTCTCCGCGACGCGCTGGTGGACCGCGTACAGCGACGAGTGCAGCACCGACCAGTCGCGGCCGAGGTCGGCGACCTTGCGCAGCCGCTCCTGGACCCGCTCCTCGGCGACCTCGACCTCGGCCGGGCTCTCCGGGTCGGTCGGGAACAGGATGCGCCAGTGCTCCGGAGTCTTGAGGAGGACCAGCCACTCGGTCGGGTCGAACACGTAGTTGACGTCCGCGATGCCGGGCAGCACGGTGGCCAGGTCCTCGGTGGTCGACACGACGAGGAAGCGCTCGGGGTACGTGATGCCCACGAAGTCCGCCCCCGTGCTCTTGCGCACCACCGAGCTGGCACCGTCGGCCCCGACGACCCAGTCCGCCGTCCACGTACGACCGCTCGTGGTGGTCACCGTGACCCGGCCGTCGGCCTGCGTCACGGTCTCGGCCTGCTCACCGAACTCCACCCGGGTGCCGGCGTGCTCACGCAGGCGCTCGAGAAGGATCGGCGTGAGCTTGCTCTGCTCGCACTGGACCCGGAAGGGGTACGGGGTGTCGTCGGAGAGGATGCCGAGGTCGAGCTCGGCGACCGGACCGTCCTGCCGGTCGCGGTACTGGAACGCCTGCGAGACGATCCCCCGCTCCATGAGCGCGTCGAGCACGCCGAGGTCGGCGAGCATCTCCAGCGTCGGCGGGTGGTACGTGCTCGCGCGCGACTCCGCGGCGAGGGACTCCCCCGCCTCGAGCACCGTCACCGCGTGACCTGCCCTCGCCAGCACCAGTGCTGCGGTGAGGCCGACCGGCCCCGCTCCCACGACCAGGATGTCGTTCGTCATCGTGCTGCAACCTCCTCGGCGTACGCCGCCTCAAGGACGAGCTGGTCATCCAGCCCGACAAGCTGTGTCAAGTCGTCCCACGCCATCCGTGGGACGGCACCGGCGTGACCGGTGCGGGCGATCGCCGCGTACGTCTCTGCGACCGCGCGAGCGGCGGCCAGCAGTGCGGAGACCGGGTGGATCACGAGGCGGACGCCGAGTGCGGCGAGGGTCTCGTCGGAGGGATTCCCCGTCGCAGGCCCTTCGACCGCACCCGCGGCCTCGGAGCGGTTCATGACCAGGGGCACCCGACCGTCGAGCGCTGCCGACACCTCCGCCAGCGCGTCGACCCCCGCTCCCTCGACGAACACGGCGTCGGCACCGGCCGCGACGAAGGCGCGGGCACGGGCGACGACGGCGTCGAGGCCCTCGACCGACAGTGCGTCCGTCCGGGCGACCACGACCATGTCGGTCCCGGCCTCAACAGCGGCGCGCACGCGTCCCGCCGCCTCCTCGAGACCGACGACCGCCTTGCCCGTCATGTGCCCGCAGCGCTTGGGCGCGACCTGGTCCTCCAGGTGCAGCGCTGCGATGCCGGCCGCGGCGTAGACACGCGTGGTGTGTCGTGCCTGCAGCGCGTTGCCGTAACCGGTGTCGGCGTCCGCGAGCAGCGGGACACCGTCCAGCGAGGGCACGACGTCACGGGCGCGCGCGGCGATCTGGCTGCCGTGCACGAAACCGAGGTCGGGCAGACCGAGACCGACCGCCGAGGCGACGGCGCCGGACAGGCAGACCGCGCGAGCACCGGAGGCCACCGCGAGCCGGGCGGTCACCGCGTCGTGGACCCCCGGCAGGTGGACGACCTCGTCACCGGCCAGGAATGCACGGAGCGCGGCCGCCGGCGCCGTGCCGAGCGTCATCGGCCGTGCAGCGAGAAGCTGCCCTCGACGCCGACGACGCGGGCGTTCGTGAAGCAGCGGATCGTCTCCACGGTGCCTTCCTCGCCGAGTCCGGACAGACCCCACGCCGGCCGCGGCGTCATCAGGTGCAGGCTCATGATCGTCGAGCCGTTGACCTTCACCTCACCGGCGTGGACGCGTCGGGCGACGGCGAGCGCCTGCTCGGTGTCGGTGCCGAACACGTAGCCCTCGAGCCCGTACGCCGTGCCGTTGGCGAGCGCGAGCGCCTCCTCCACCGTCGTGTACGTGTGGACCGTGGCGATCGGGCCGAAGATCTCCTCCGACGCCGCCTCTGCGCTCACGCCGGTCACCAGCGCAGGCGCCAGGTAGTTGCCCTCCTCCGGGACCGACGTCGCGCGGTGGACGGTGCCCCCGGCGGCACGGAGCGCCTCGAGGGCGGCCTCCAGCCGCGCACGGTGGACCGAGTGCACGATCGGGCCGAGGTCGGACGCCTCGTCCAGGGGGTCGCCCGCGGTGAGCCGGCCGAGCCGCTCCATCGCGAGACCGACGACCTGGTCGGCCAGGGCCTCCGGGAGGATCAGACGGCCGAGCGCACGGCACCACTGGCCGTTGAGCGTGGTGAGAAGATCCACCGCCGCGCGGGCCGCTGCCTCGGGATCGGCGTCAGGCATGATCACGAGCGGGTTGTTGCCGCCGAGCTCCAGCTGGAGCGCGGCCAGCTTCTCCGAGCACGCCGCGGCCACGGCACGGCCGCCGACAGCGCCGCCGGTGAACGAGACGGCACGGATGCGCGGGTCGGTGACGACCGCCCCGCCGACCGCCGGTCCGCCCTGGAGCAGCTGGAACACGCCGCCGTCGACCCCGGCCTCGGCCAGGACCTCGGCGACCGTGACGCCGAGCAGCGTCGTGGCGTACGGGGCGTACTCGCTGGGCTTCAGGATGGTCGGGCATCCTGCGGCGAGCGCGCTCGCCACCTTGTGCGCGGCCATCGGTGCGGGGGCGTTCCACGGCACCAGGCAGACCGCGGGCCCGACCGGAAGCCGCAGCACCTCGACCGCCTGACCGCCGGCGCCCTCGGCCGGAGGATCGAGCAGGGCGCCCGAGCGCAGCATCTCGGCGGCGAGCCGGAACGCGCCCGGGACGATCATCCCCACGATCGAGGTCTGGCGCACGGGGACGCCGGTCGCGAACGCCTCCAGAGCGGCGAGCTCGGGCTGACGCGCCTCGAGAGCGACCGCGACGGCGTCGAGGAGGTCGGCCCGCTCGGCGTCCGACGTCGACGACCAGGTCCCGCTCGCGTGAGCGGCCTGGGCTGCGGAGATGGCTCGCTCCACGGAGTCCGGCGTGCTCTCGACGGCGTTCCCGAGAGCCGTGGCGCGAGACGGGTCCTCGAGGACCAGCTCGAGGGTGCCCTTCGCCGCGGCCACCTCGCCCGCGACCACCTCGACGAGCTCGGGCAGCGTGACCGCCGTCGTCGTCCCGTCGTGCGCCGTGCTCGTCATCCTTGTCCCGCCTTCGCCTTCGCCTCGACCGCGTCGGGCGTGGTCAGACCGACCCACGACTCGTCGGTGACCAGCAGCTGGGCCAGGTCGAGCCGCCCCCGCTCGGCGGGGAAGGCCTGGACGAGACCCATCGCGGTGTCACGCACGGCACGGCCGATGACGTTGTCCATCAGTGCACCCGACGTTCCACACATCTTCAACGATGTGACCGCCACCGCGAAGGCTTTCTCGCAGACCGAGCCCTTGGCGAGCTTCCAGTTCTTGACGACCTCCGGCTTGGGGAGGATCGGCGGGTCGCTCGACTCGAGCTCGACCTGGTAGCGCAACCACAGGTGCATGTCGGTGAGGTCGTGCTGCGCCTCGCCGATCAGGACCTGGTGCATGGGCGAGGAGGCGATGGGCTTGCCGGTGTCGGCGAAGCGGGCCTTCATGGTGCGCTCGAACGCGTAGTCCCACGCGCCCTTGGCGATGCCGGCGTAGATCGCGGCGATCGCGATCTGGTTGCCGACCCACGAGCCCCGCGACATGGACGTCGCGCGGGCGAAGCCGGCCGGCACGGCGAGCGCGTGATCGGCGGGGACGAAGCAGTCCTCCATGACGAGGCCGAAGTTGTCGGACGCGCGCATGCCGAGCCCGCTCCACTCCTGCCGAGGGCGGATGCCCTCGGAGTCGCGGGCGACGAGGAAGAGCGAGATGCCGTCGATGCCGTCGATGTCGGCGCGGCGGGCGGTGACGAGGTAGAAGTCCGCGGTGCCCGACAGGCAGCCGAACGACTTCTCGCCGTTGAGGCGCCAGCCGCCCTCGACCGGCGTCGCCGTCGTCGAGATCAGCACGTTGGCGTTGCTCGCCTTGGCCGCCTCGCTGGCGAAGTTCGCCAGGCAGCGCTTGTCGGTGCCCATGAGGCGCAGCACGCGCTCCGCGAACGCGCGGACCTCGTCGGCCTCCTCGTCGGTGTACAGACCGGCCTCGAGCGCGGCGAGCGGGAGGAGCCCGCGCGACGACGCCGAGCAGTGGAAGAAGTACGCGAGGGCGGTGGACCCGCAGACCGTCCCGAGCGCGTACGTGGTGGCGACGAGGTCGCGCAGGCCTCCACCGAGGCCCCCGTACTCCTCGGGGACGACGAGACCGAGCAGCCCGGCCTCGGCAAGGAGCTTGACGTGCCCCTCGGGGAAGGCGCCACGGGCGTCGGCCTCCTGGGCCGCGTCGCGGATCGCGGGGAGGATCGCCTCGACCCGCGCGGCCCGCTCACGCTCCTCGGGGCTGAGGTCGGTCAAGAGGTGTTCGGCAGTAAGCATGGCCGTCATCAGCTCCTAGAGAGAAGGCATCGGTGTGGAATGTGCGGTGCTCGCGGACACGCCGTTGGGGGACGGCGACGTCGTGGAGCCGGGAGGGTGTTCTCGGAGTCGGCGGGCGAGACGGTCCAGCGCCGCCGCGTCCGCAGGGGTGTCGACGTCGAGCGTCCCGAGCAGGCGCACGAGGTCCTCGGTGGCGACGGCTCCGTCGAGCCCACCGAGCGTGGTGTCGAAGTGGTGGACGCCCGACTTCAGCGCCGTGAGCACGTTCACCAGGCCCAGCCGGTCCTTGTCGCGCAGACGCAGGCGCAGCGGGACGGGCCGGGCGATGCCGACCGCGTCCTGAAGCAGCGACCGCACCTGGAGCGGCGTCGCCGCACCGGACGTGTCGTCGAGGCAGATCTCCGTGGCACCGGAGTGGGCCAGCACGTCGATGGCCCCGAGGGCCGCTTCACCGGCGACGGCGAACGCGTCCTCGAGGATCACCACACGGCCCTCGGCACCGTCCTCGCCGGCGAGCTCGCGCGCCAGGACGGCGGCCCGTTCGACGGAGCGCACGTCGTGCCCGTCCGCACGCAGCTCGAGGACCGGGATGCCCCGGTCGATCGCCTGACGGGCCTGGACCGCCGACTCCACCAGCGCACTGCGCGGGTAGGTCTCGGCCGTGTCGCCGACGATCTCCCTCGCCCACGGGAGGGTCTGGAGCGAGCCGCCCGCCGTGAGGTCGGCGACGCGCACACGGATGCCGGAGCGGCGGACGTGCCGCGCGGTCCGGTGGACCGCGTCGCCCGCCTCACCGCGTGCGGCGAGCGACGACACCAGTCCGGTGTCGGCGAGCGTCGCGACGTCGGGGAGGACGTCGGCGAACTGGCCCCATCCACGCGAGTGGAAGAGCAGCGGCGCCGTCCGGCGCGCGGCATGGCCTGCCAGCACCTCACCGACGAAGATGGTGTGGTCCCCGCCCGGGTAGGCGTGCACGATGCGGCAGTCGAGCCAGCCCAGGGCCGAGTCGAGCAACGGGACGCCAGTGGCCGCCGTGGACCACGTCTCCCCGTCGAAGCGGTCGCCGACGTCGCCAGTCATGCCGGCAAAGCGTCGCGCCACCTCCGCCTGGTCCTTCGCGAGCACGCTGATCCCGAACACACCGCTGGTCTCGACCAGGCCGTGGCTGTAGAGCCGCCGGTCCAGGCATATCGAAACCAGTGGCGGGTCAAGACTCACGCTCGAGAACGAGCTTGCAGTCATGCCGTGCCGCACTCCGTCGACGACGGTGGTGACAACGGTGACGCCGCTGGGCCACTGGGCCAGCACGTCTCGGAACGTCGAAGCCTCGACCACTGATCCACCTCCTTCAAGGTGGTAGAGAATATACAATATCAACTTGGGGTTGTGCCACGTCGTTCATCGCGAAGATCGAGATGGCCTGCGAGAATCTATGATGTAGACGCATCAGCGTCACCTGACTCATAGAGGAGTACCCGCATGGCTCGACGTAGCCGCTCCGGCCGCACCAGTCGGCCGATCGCCCACGTCTCACTCGTCGATCGCGTCACCAGCGAGCTCCGCGCGTCGATCCTGACCGGTGAGATCCAGCCCGGCTCCTCTGTCTCCATCGTCGAGCTCTGCGAGCTGTACGACGTGAGTCACATCCCCGTGCGGGAGGCCCTGCGGCGTCTGGAGAGCGAGGGCATCGTGAGCCTGCGCCCCGGTCGCTCCGCGCTGGTCGCCGACCTGAGCACCGAGGACCTCTCGGACATCTACCGCCTGCGCCGCCTGATCGAAGGCGACCTCGCCACCAAGGCAGCACGCCAGATGACCGACGATCTGATCGCGGAGGCGGAGGCGGCCCTCGACGAGTACGTCGCCATCGAGCGTGAGCCCGCCGCGCTTGCCGCGGCCCACCACGCCTTCCACGCGACGCTGCTCTCCGACGTCATGGGCACGGCGGACAAGAACGTCCTCGAGCTGCTCTGGCACTCCGCCGACCGCTACCTCCACCTGCTCATGCAGGACCTCGACCACACGCCCGAGACCAAGGAGCACCGCATCAGCGAGCACCGCGAGCTCCTCGTGCTTGCCCGGGACCGCAAGGCAGCCGCCTTCAAGAAGGCCTGGATCGCCCACCTCGACGCCAGCGAGCGTTCGCTGATGGCAGCGCTGGGCAACCGCGCCGTCGCCGACTCCGCCTGAGCACACCGTCCGTACGACGTCGGTCCGGTCATCCCGCGGGGTGACCGGACCGACGCCGTCCCGGGTCAGATCGAGGCGTCCGAGAGCTCGGACGGACGGACCAGGGTCGCGGCCAGAGCCCACGGTCGGCCGTCCACCACGTCGGTACCCCGCGAGACGAGGCGGTTCGACGCCTGCTCCGGGCTCAGCGTCGCCACGGTGAGCGGGCCGTCGGCGAGGACGGGACGCGGCCGGCTGATGACGCCGGCGAACTGCCAGCCACCGCTCCACAGCGTGAAGTCCGCCGACAGCGGCACCAGCATGCCCGCACCGTGCGATCCGGGGCGCGAGGCGACCGCGACGTTGAGCCGGTTCTCGGCCGACCGCTCGAGCAGGAGCAGGTCGAGGTCGTGGGCCGCAGCGGTGGTGAACGGCACGGCGACGACGTCGGCGTCCTGCAACGAGGCGAGGCGGAAGGTCTCGGGGTGGAGGGCGTCGTCGCCCACCACGACCGCGAGGCGACCCCACGGCAGGTCCACCACCTCGAGCGCGTCCCCGAGACGGGTGGCCCAGGCGGCGTGCCGCGCACTGGCATGCAGCTGCGGCTGACGGAGGACCACCCCTCCCGCGTCCACGGCGAGCCCGACGTGCTGGTCGTCCTCGCGCACCGAGGTCACGGCCGTGGCGCTGCTGCCGGCCAGCGCGTCACGGAGGGCGTCGGTCGCGAAGGAGGGGGTGCTCCCCTCCCCCGCCACGCCGCCGCTCCAGGCCGCGAGCTCCGGGAGGACGACGAGCTGCGCCCCGCCGGCGACAGCCTCCCGTACCAGCGCCAGGACGTCGTCGCCCTCACCCGGGCACACGACCGCGGTCACGACCTCCGGTGCGCCCGCGGGTGCCCTGCGCCCGTGCGGGGGCGCGACGATCGGGCCGTAGAGCTCCGGACGGCGCACCGCGAGGACGTCGGTGCCGTCGGGACGCCGCTTGTCGTCGGCCAACGACACGTCGATGTCTGCCACCACGACTGCCTCCCCCGACAGCGGGCCGCGAGCGACGACGGTTCCGTCGGGGGCGACGATCTGGCTCTCGCCCGCACCGTGCAGGCGCTCGACGGGAACCCCGACCGCCGTCGCGACGGCCTCGATGCTGTGCTCCGGGACGAGGGGGCCCACCTTGTTGGCGGCGATCACCCAGACCCGGTTCTCGACGGCACGGACCGGCACGTGCAGGGATGCCTCGTCGAGCGCGAACGAGTTGAGGCTGTTGAGCAGCACCTGGGCACCGTCGACGGCGAGCATCCGCGGCGTCTCGTTGATGACCCCGTCCATGCACGAGTAGAGGCCGAGTCGCCCGAGCTCGGTGTCGACGACGGGAGAGGCCTCCGTCGCCGGATCGAGGTGGTCGCGCTCGCTGCCCATGAGCACCTGCTTGTCGCTCGTGGCGAGGATCGCGCCGTCGGGACCGATCAGGATGTTGCTGCCGGTCGTACGGCCGTCCTCGCGGGAGAGCGTGCAGTTCACGAGAAGGTGCAGCCGGTGCTCGGCCGCGGTGGCGGCGAGCGTACGGACGAAGTCCCCGTCGAGGGTCTGGGCCATCCTGCGGGCATGGTCGCGGTCGGCGTACCACGAGACGTGGTTGCCGAACTCCGGGAGGACGACGAGCTGGGCGCCTTGCGCGGCTGCCTCCTCGACGAGACGGACAGCAGAGGCCAGGTTGGCCGCGACGTCCTCGGTGGCGGCGAGCTGGACGGCGGCGACGCGTACGACAGTCATGGGCGAAACCATATATCCTTCTACGATCCTCCCCTAGAATTTCCCAGAGGCGTTCCCCGACGCTGCCTCTTGACAGGAGCCGGACGTGACTGACCAGCCGACCGACCATCGCCCACCCGAGCAGGAGGCTGCCCCGGTGGCCGCCCTCGCTCAGGGCACGGTACCCCTGACGGCCTTCGTCGGTCGCCCTCCGATGGACGTCGACCTCGCGCGTCCGGTGCCTTTCGGCTGGTGGGCGGCCGTCGTGATCGCGCTCGTCGCGTTCATCGACCGGATCGAGGTCAACCTGATCGCCGGCGCCCTGCCGGCCATCCAGGAGGAGTTCGGCTTCAGCGACACCTGGGCCGGCGCCATCCCGACCGCTGCCTCGCTCGCCGCCGTGGTCCTGCTGCTGCCGGCCGGACGGCTCGCGGACAAGGGACGCCGCACCTGGATCGTCGCACTCGTGGTGCTCACCTGGGCCATGTTCTCGGTGGCCAGCGGTCTTGCGACGACGTTCGCGATGTTCTTCGTGATCCGCATCCTGCTCGGCGCGGCCGGGCAGCTGTACAACCCGCCGGCCTCGAGCCTGCTGGCCGACTACTACCCGGGCAGCACCCGCGGCAAGGCGTTCGGTCTCGAGCGTGCGGGCTACTACATGGGCCTCCCGGTCGGCGTCGCGCTCGGCGGCTGGGTGGCCGAGGCGCTCGACTGGCGCGCCGTGTTCTTCATCGTGGCGATCCCCGGCGTGCTCGTGGCCGCACTGGTCCTCACGGTGCGTGAGCCCGTACGAGGGATCGGCGACAAGATCGACCGTCTGCGCGGCACGGGCGGCGTCGAGTCGCCGACCGACGAGCTGGCGACGGCCACACCGACGTCGATGTTCAGCGAGGCCCGCGCGGTCCTCCAGATCGCCTCGTTGCGCGGCATCACCCTCAGCCTGGCGCTGCTGTACCTCGGCCTCGGCGGCCTCTTCTACTGGCTCCCCACCCTGCTGGAACGGACCGAGGACATGGCGTACGACACGGCGGCGGGCGTCGCCGGCGGCGTCGGCGGTGTCGGCATCGTGATCGGCATCATCCTCGGCAGCCGGATCGGCGACCGCGGCCACGGTGTGAAGCCCGGCTGGCGGATCCGCGTCAGCCTCTGGTTCCTCCTCGTCGGCGCGATCTCGATCACCGGCGTCGTCGTCCTCCCCGGTGTCGCGTTGCGCATCGGGCTCGTCGCCCTCGCCTGCGTCGGTTTCGCCGGAGCGATCCCGAACCTCACGGCAGCGTCCGCCGACGTCGTCCCGGCCGCACGTCGAGGACTCGGCTTCGCCGCCGTCCAGTTCCTGCTGTCGCTCGGTGGTGCGCTCGGACCGTTCCTCATCGGCGTGGTCTCCGACGCCACCGGTTCCATCAACATCGCGTTCCTCGCGCTGGTTCCCCCGCTGTTCGCCAGCGTGCTGATCCTGCGGTGGGCCGCGCACACGTACGACGAGGACGCCCGCAAGGCGCTCGCCGGGACGTAACCCGGGGTGGCCCGAAACGACGACACCCCCCGGCGATCGCCGGGGGGTGTCGTCGTCTTGGTGCTGGTCAGGCGCCAGAGGTCAGGCCAGAGGTCAGGCCCAGTGCCGGACGACGACGGGACCGTCGTGCCGCGGTGCGGTCTCACCAGCAGGCACGTGCGCCCAACAGCGCTCCGACGTCCAGCAGAGGTCGACGTCCGACGGGAAGGTCGTGAGGTCGGCGCCGTCGAGAACCTCGACGGAGCCGGGCAGCACCCCTCCGGCGGGACGGACGACGCCCGGCGCCAGCTCGTGCACGCCGAGCGTGCCGGCGTCGTCGGACGGGCCCTCGGTCCAGCCGCCGGCCGCACCGCTGAACCACACGACGGCCCGCGTCTCGACCTCCGTGCCGGTCTCGGAGCGCGTCGCACGCGGCTCGACCACCAGCAGGGCACCGGGACGGCACGTGTGGCCGCTCATCGAGAGCGCACCCTCGAGGACGAGCATCTCCTCGCCTGCGGGCTGGTGGCCCGTCATCGCCCGCTTCCACCCCTCGGGGAAGCGGACGAGGACGGTTCGTGAGGTGCCGTCGGCGGACGAGCGCAGCATCGCCATCTCCGCCTTCTGGTCGGCACCGGCGGGGGCGAAGCTCGTCCACTTCAGCGTCTCGTCGTACAGGTCCTGCTCGATCACGGCGGAGCTCCTTGTCTGGGGGGTGGAGGTCGGGGTACGCAGATGCGCGACGGCATCGGCGAGGCTCACGACGTCGGCGTACTTCGCGTCGAGGTCGAAGAGGTTCTGCTCGTGGACCTGCGCGTCGCGGTCGCCGCAGGCCTCGTCGACGACGATCGGCCGGAACCCGTGCTGCAGCGCGTCCGTCGCGGTGGCGCGCACGCAGCCGCTGGTCGAGAAGCCGACCACGAGCACCGTGTCGACGCCGAGGAAGCGCAGCGTGGACGCGAGGGACGTGCCGAAGAACGCCGAGGCGTACTGCTTGGTCACCACGACCTCGCCCGGCAGCGGGGCGGGGGCGTCCGGGAACGCAGCCCACGGAGAACCGGGCTCGAAGGCGGCCAGCGCCGGGACCTTGCGGCGGAAGTGGCCGCCGTCGAGGCCGTCCGCGCCGAGCCGGACCTCGGTGAAGAGGACGGGGACGTCGTGAGCGCGGGCCACGTCGACGAGCTCGGCACCGGCCGCACGGGCCTTCTCGAACCGGCCGCCGGCGTCGCTCAAGGGCGAGGCGGGGTCCAGGTACGCGGTGACGACGTCGACGACGACGACCGCAGGACGGGCCCCGAAGCCGACGCGGCCGAGGAACCCCGCAGCGGCGTAGTCGTCACCGCGGTCCATCAGATCACCCCGGCCTCGGCAAGCGCCGCACGCTCGTCCACAGGAAGCCCGAGGAGGTCGCCGTAGACCTCGTCGTTGTGCTGTCCGAGCGTCGGGCCGGTCCACCGGATGCTGCCCGGCGTGCCCGACAGACGGGGGACGACGTTGGGCATCGCGAGGGAGCCGAACGTCGGGTCCGGGACGCGTACGACGGCCTCGCGGGCGGCGTAGTGCGGGTCCTCGAGCATGTCGGCGGCGCGGAAGATGCGCCCCGCCGGCACGCCGGCCTCGTGGAGGAGGACGAGGAGCGCCTCGGCGTCGTGCTTGGCCGTCCAGACGGCGATCCGCTCATCGAGCTCGGCCTGGTTGGCGCCGCGCGTGCCGTGGGTGGCGTACTCGGGCCGGTCGGCGAGCTCGGCTTCGCCCATCGCCGCGGCGAGCCGCTTGAAGACGGTGTCCTGGTTGGCCGCGATGAGCACGGTGTGCCCGTCGGCCGTCGGGTAGACGTTGCTCGGGGCGACGTTCGGGAGGATCGGGCCTGTGCGCTCGCGCTGGTAGCCCGCGACGTCCCACTCGGTGACGAGGCTCTCGGTCATCGCGAGCACCGCCTCGTAGATGGCGCTGTCGACGACCTGGCCCTCCCCCGTGCGCTCGCGGTGCAGCAGCGCGGCGAGGGTGCCGACGGTCGCATGGGTCGCGGCGAGGGAGTCGCCGATCGAGAGGCCCGTGCGCGACGGCGGCCGGTCCGGCTCGCCGGTGATGTAGCGGAGCCCGCCCATCGCCTCGCCGATCGAGCCGTAGCCCGCACGCTCGGAGTACGGTCCGGTCTGCCCGTAGCCGCTGACGCGGACGAGGACGATCCCGGGGTTGCGCTCCTTGAGGCGCTCGTACCCGAGGTTCCAGCGCTCCAGGGTGCCGGGGCGGAAGTTCTCGACGACGACGTCGGCGTGCTCGACGAGCCGCAGGAAGAGCTCCTGGCCCTCCGCGCGACGCAGGTCCAGCGTGACCGAGCGCTTGTTGCGCGCCACGATGGGCCACCACAGCGAGTGGCCGTGGGGCTTCTCCCGCCCCCACTGCCGCATGGGATCACCCACGCCAGGCGGCTCGACCTTGACCACGTCGGCGCCCAGGTCGCCCATCAGCTGGCCGGCGAACGGTCCGGCCAGGAGCTGGCCGGCTTCGATGACACGCACCCCGGCGAGCGCGCCGGGAGTCTGCTCGGTAGACATGAGCAAGATCGTATATCAGATAGAGTCTGGATTCCCAGGCTGCCAGGAGGACTGATGACAACCCCCGCTCCCACGGTCGAGATCGTCGAGGTCGCGCCCCGCGACGGGCTCCAGAACGAGGCCCGCGTCCTGCCCACCGCCGTCAAGGCGGAGCTCGTGAGGCGCAGCCTCGACGCCGGCGTGCGGCGCATCGAGGTCACCGCCTTCGCTCGTCCGGACCGCGTGCCCCAGATGGCCGACGCCGAGGCCCTCATGGCGGAGGTCAGGGACGACCCGCGTCTGAGTGCGATCGGTCTGGTCCTGAACCGCCGAGGACTCGATCGGGCGATCGCCGCCGGGTGCGACGAGGTCACCGTGGTCGTCGTCTCCTCCGAAGGGCTGGCCCTGCGCAACCAGGGAGTCGGCACGTACGAGCAGGTCGCGGCATGGCACGCGATCGCACCCGTCGCTCGGGAGGCCGGGCTGCGCACGTCGGTGATCCTCGCTGCGGCGTTCGGCTGCCCGTTCGACGGAGAGGTGCCGGTCGGACGTGTGCTCGATGTCGCGAAGGCCGTGCTCGACGACGCGCCGGACGAGCTCGCGATCGCCGACACGATCGGCGTGGGAGTGCCGGGCCAGGTCGTCGACCTCGTGGGCGGGCTCGCCGACCTCGCCCCGCAGATGCCGTTGCGCGCGCACTTCCACAACACCCGCAACACCGGGTACGCCAACGCGATCGCCGCCGTGCAGTCGGGCGTGAGCGTCCTCGACGCCTCCGCCGGCGGCATCGGCGGTTGTCCGTTCGCCCCCGGCGCGACCGGCAACGTCGCGACCGAGGACCTGCTCTACCTGCTCCACCGCAGCGGCTGCACGACGGGCGTCGACCCGCAGACCGTCGCCGCTACCGGGCAGTGGATCTCCGAACAGCTCGGCCTGGCACAGGCGCCTGCCCAGCTCGGACGCGCGGGCTGGTTCCCCGCCCCGCAGCGGTGACGTCGCCGTCACCGCCCGTGGGGCGGAGCGACGGCGGAGCCTCGGACGTGGGTACGACCTAGAACAGGTCGCGGATCTCCTTGGGGATCTCGACGTCGCCGTCGGCCTGCGGGGTCGCGCCGAACCCGAACGCCGACGCTCCGTCGCCTGCCGGCTTCGCGGGCTCGTTCTTGGCCGCCGCACGCTTGGCCGGGTTGCCGGAGACGCGACGTCCCTTCGCCTTGCCCTTCTTGGCCTGCTGGCGGGCACCCGCGCGCTTGCCGCCGCCCATGCCGGGCATCCCCGGCATGCCGGGCATCCCAGGCATCCCCGGGATACCGCCGCCCTTGGCCATCTGCTGCATCATCTTGCGCGCCTCGAAGAAGCGGTCGACGAGCTGGTTGACGTCGCTGACCTGCGTGCCGGAACCACGCGAGATACGGGCGCGGCGCGATCCGTCGATGAGCTTGGGGTTCTGGCGCTCGGCCGGCGTCATCGAGTAGATGATCGCCTGGATCCGGTCGATCTCGCGCTCGTCGAAGTTGGCGAGCTGGTCCTTGAGCTGTCCGGCACCGGGGAGCATGCCGAGGATCTTGCTGAGCGAGCCCATCTTGCGGACCGCCTGCATCTGCTGCAGGAAGTCCTCGAGGGTGAAGTCGCCGCTCTTGCCGGCGAGCTTCTCGGCGGCCTTCTGGGCCTGCTCGGCGTCGAACGCTTTCTCGGCCTGCTCGATCAGCGTCATCATGTCGCCGAGGTCGAGGATGCGCGAGGCCATCCGGTCGGGGTGGAAGACGTCGAAGTCGGTGAGCTTCTCGCCGTTGGAGGCGAACATCACCGGGCGGCCGGTCATCTGCGCGATGGACAGCGCCGCACCGCCGCGCGCGTCGCCGTCGAGCTTGGAGAGCACGACGCCGGTGAAGTCGACGCCCTGGAGGAACGCCTCGGCCGTACGGACGGCGTCCTGGCCGATCATCGCGTCCACGACGAAGAGGACCTCGTCGGGGTCGGTCGCGTCACGGATGTCGGAGGCCTGCTTCATCAGCTCCTCGTCGATGCCGAGACGTCCCGCGGTGTCGACGATGACAACGTCGTGGAGCGTGCGCCGGGCCTCCTCGAGCGCGCCCTTCGCGACCTTGACGGGGTCGCCGACGCCGTTGCCGGGCTCGGGGGCGAAGACGTCGACGCCGGCCCTCTCTCCGACGACCTGGAGCTGGGTGACCGCGTTGGGACGCTGGAGGTCCGCGGCGACGAGGAGCGGCGAGTGGCCCTGGCTCTTGAGGTAGAGGCCGAGCTTGCCCGCGAGCGTCGTCTTGCCGGCGCCCTGCAGGCCCGCGAGCATGATGACGGTCGGCGGGTTCTTGGCGAGGCGCAGACGTCGAGTCTCGCCGCCGAGGATGCCGACGAGCTCCTCGTTGACGATCTTGATGACCTGCTGGGCGGGGTTGAGGGCCTGGCTGACCTCTTCGCCGCGGGCGCGTTCCTTGACCCGGGCGACGAACTCCTTGACCACGGGCAGGGCGACGTCGGCCTCGAGCAGCGCGACGCGGATCTCCCGGGCAGTGGCATCGATGTCGGCCTCGGACAGCTTGCCCTTGCCGCGAAGGTTGCGGAAGGTCGTCTGGAGGCGATTCTGGAGTGTGTCGAACAAGACAGCCGTTCCTCAGGTGTCGTGACGGGTCCGCGGGTCGCGGCACGTGCATTCAAGCCTAGCCGCTCGCCTGTAGCCCGAATCCGCAGGCGTCACCGTACGGTGCAGGTGCGTGGGCGTCCAGACGTGCCCGTCGCGTGGACGGCGGCGCACCGACGCCCCTCGTGCGTCCACGCTCGCGCTCACAGAGGAAGGGCGCGGATCCGCTCCGCCAGCACAGCCGCCTCCGGCTCCGGCAACGCCGATCCGTCCGGGGTGACGACGTAGAACACGTCCCGGGCCTGCGGGCCGAACGTCGACAGGTGCGCCGACCGGATCGCGTACCCGGCCTCGGCGATCGCCCGCGCGACGGCCCAGACGAGTCCTCTGCGGTCCTGGGCCCGCACCTCCACCACCGTCGCCGACGTCGAGGACCCCCCGTGCACGAGGACCTGGGCCGGGACGGCCGACGACGCCTCTCCGAGGCCGATGCGGTCCTCGAGAGAGAGCTCGCCTGCCAGCACCTGCCGGATGCGTCGGACGAGCCGGTCCGGTTCGACCTCCGCGTCGGCGACCTCCCAGATGCTGGTCGACGCGCCGTCCCGGTCCACGAGCCGCGCGGAGCGGATCTGCTGACCGGCGACGCTCAGCGCTCCGGCGAGGGCCGCCAGGAGCCCGATGCGGGCGTGGGCGCTGATCTGCACCAGCGACCCGTCGTGGTGAGGGCGGACGTCCACGGTGAACGGCTCCGCGTCGCTGCTCGTGAAGCGCGCCGCGGGCAGCGGGACCGCGGCCGGCCACCCCTCGTACGCCGGGTCCGCGAGCGCGTCGGAGTCGCCGAGCACCGCGCGAGCCTTGGTGACGAGGCCCCGGATCAGCCCAGCTCGCCACGCGGACCACGCCGCGGGACTGGTGGCCCGCGCGTCCGACTCGGTGAGCGCGGCGAGGAGATCGAGGTGCTCGGCGTCGCCGACCCTCTCCGCCACGTTCGCGGCGGTGTCGGGGTCCTCGATGTCGCGCCGGGTGGCGAGGGTCGGGAGGAGCAGGTGCTGACGGACGAGCGCGCCGATGGTGGCCGCGTCCCCGGGCGAGAAGCCCCACCGCAGCGCGACCTGCTCGGCGAGCGGACCGCCCACCTCGCTGTGGTCGCCGTCGTGCCCCTTGCCGATGTCGTGCAGCAACGCCGCCGTGCAGAGGATGTCGGGGCGTGCCACGTCGCGGATCAGGCCGGCGGCGACGACGCACGCCTCCACCGAGTGCCGGTCGATGGTGAAGCGGTGCACCGGCGACGACGAGCCACGCAGACGGATCGCCCGCCACTCCGGGAGCCACCGGTCCACCAGCCCGGCGAGGTCGATCTCCTCCCAGACGGGCACCAGCCCGGGGCCGGCCGTCAAGGCCTCGACGAGCAGACGCCGAGCCTCCGTCGGCCATGGCTCCGCGGGCGTCGGCACGCTCGCGAGCCGCGCGGCCGACGCCGGCGAGAGGGGTAGGCCCCGTCGGGCCGCCTCGGCGACGGCACGCAGGGCGACCAGCGGGTCCGCCGCCGGGTCGGGCGAACCGGTCAGGACGATCTCACCACCCGCGACCGCAACGCCGGGCGCCACCGGGTCGAGCCGCGGGCCCGGAGCCGTACGGGTCCGGGGACGCTCGGCGAGGACGGCGTCGAGGCGCCGCCAGGTCGTGGTCGCGAGGTGCGCCGTGCGCCGGCCGAGGTCGCGGACGTGCAGGTCGAGGTGGTCGGGGGCGAAACCCATCGCCGCAGCGACGTCGGGGACGAGCTCGGGCGTCAGGCGGTCGGTCGGCCGCCCGGTCACCTCGTGCAGGACGTCGCGTACGTCGAGGACGGCCGCGCGGAGCGCCTCCAGCTCGCGGTGCGGGACGTCGACGAGCCAGCTCGCGACCAGTGCCCGCATCGTCGTCGCGTCGCGCAGTCCCCCGCCGGATTCCTTGAGATCCATGATCGCCGACTGCGACAGCCAGCCGACCCGCGAGACGCGCTCGTGGTTGGCGCGCTGCAGGACGGGCAGGCGCTGCCGAGCGGTGCGCCGCCATGCGGCGAGCACCTCCGACCGCAGGGCGTCGACCGCAGGGGCCTCGCCCGCGACGGCACGCGCATCGAGCATGCCCAGCGCCGCCCGATAGTCGTCGGCAGCGGTACGCAGCATCTCGTCGGTGCTACGGACTGCGTGGTCGAGGGCGACGCCGTCATCCCACAGCGGGTACCAGAGCTGCTCGGCCACTCTCGCGACCGTCGCCGCCGGCACGCCCGTACGGTGCACCAGCACGACGTCGACGTCGGAGAACGGGGACATCTCCCGGCGCCCGTACCCCCCGACCGCGACCAGCGCAAAGCCGTGCCCCCCTGCCGCAGGCAGGTCGGACACGGCTTTGGTGAAGCACTCGCGCAGGCGCCGGTCCAGGACATCCGCCCTCGACCGGCGCCGCGCGCTGAGCTCCTCGATCAGAGCGCTGCCTCGTCCTTCTCGCCCGTACGGACACGGACCACGGACTCGACGGGGACGACCCAGACCTTGCCGTCACCGATCTTGCCGGTCGAGGCCGACTTGACGACCACGTCGACGACGTCCTTGACGTCCTCGTCCTCGGTGACGATCTCGACCCGGATCTTGGGGACGAGCGAGACGTCGTACTCCGCGCCACGGTAGACCTCGGTGTGGCCCTTCTGACGGCCGTAGCCGCTGGCCTCCGTGACGGTCATGCCCGTGATGCCGAAGGTCTCGAGGGCCTCGCGGACCTCTTCCCACTTGTGCGGCTTGATCACCGCGGTGATGAGCTTCATGCCTTGGCTCCTTCAGGGGTGGTGGTCAGCGTAGCGGCCACGGTCGGACGGGCGACGCCTGAGGCGGACGCCAGGTCGTACGCCGACTCGCCGTGCTCGACGAGGTCGATGCCCTCGACCTCGTCCTCCTCGGAGACACGCCAGCCCATGACCGACTTGATGGCGAGGCCGATGATCAGCGTGAAGACGGCCGACCAGAGCATCGCGAACAGGGCGATCGCGAGCTGGACCACGAAGAGCTTGATGCCGTCACCGTAGAACAGGCCGCCGTCGACGGCGAGGAAGCCGATCCCCAGGGTGCCGACGAGGCCACCCACGAGGTGGACGCCGACCACGTCGAGCGAGTCGTCGTAGCCGAAGCGGAACTTCAGGCCGACCGCGAGGGCGCACAGGGCGCCCGCGACGACACCGAGGATCATCGAGCCGATCGGACTGAGCGCGCCGCAAGCGGGGGTGATCGCGACGAGACCGGCCACGATGCCCGAGGCGGCACCCAGCGAGGTGGCCTTGCCGTCGCGGAGCTTCTCGACGACGAGCCAGCCGATGATTGCTGCGGCGGCAGCGACGGCGGTGTTGACCCAGACCAGACCGACCTCACCGGTGAACGCCGTCGCATAGGCGATCGAGTTCTCGACGAAGCCGTCGGCCCCGCCCGAGATCGGCTCCGCACCGGTCGCGTCGACGTACGAACCGACGTTGAACCCGAACCAGCCGAACCACAGCAGTCCGGCACCGAGCATCGTCAGCGGGAGGTTGCCCGGGCGGGTCGGCTCCTTGCCGAAGCCGCGACGCTTGCCGATGAGGAGGACGAGGATCAGCGCGGCGATACCGGCGTTGATGTGGACGACCGTTCCACCGGCGTAGTCGATGGGGGCGACGGTCGCCGTCTCGTCGGCACCCGATCCCGTCGTGCCGAAGATCATGGCGGCGAGGCCGTCGACGCTGCCGGAGAGGAAGCCGCCTCCCCACACCATGTGGGCGAGCGGGAAGTAGGCGAGCGTGACCCACAGCGGCAGGAAGACCAGCCACGAGGAGAACTTCACGCGCTCGGCCAGGGCGCCGCTGATCAGCGCCGCGGTCAGCACCGCGAACGTGAGCTGGAAGGCGACGGAGATGTAGTCGACGCCGCCGACGCCGCTGAGACCGAACAGCTCGAACGGGTTGGCGAAGAACCCGCCGACGTCCTCGGAGCCGTACGACATCGACCAGCCCCACAGGACGTAGACGACGCCGACGACGCCCATGGCGCTGAAGGACATCATCATCATGTTGAGGACGGACTTGGTCCGCGTCATTCCGCCGTAGAAGAGCGCCAGGGCCGGCGTCATCATGAGAACGAGCGACGCGGAAGTCAGGATCCAGGCTGCGTGGCCGGTGTCCATGGAACCTCCAGGTGAGTGCTTGTGACAGGGCCGGCGCTCGAACGGCGGTGTCCGGGACGGCTTCGTTGACCAACAGGTTCGCGGCGTCGCGTTTCGGGCCTGCCGACGGTCTGTTTCGGACAAGTGACACTTCCCCGGGTTTTGTTACGAGGCAGTTTCGCCGCGCCGACACGCGGCCTTCCCCGCCTTCTGGCCGAGAACCCCGTCCGAGCAAAGATGGGGGGATGTCGTTCACCCCTGTGCGCCGCGCCACCGTCGGCACCGCTGTCGCCCTGGTCACCGCGTCCCTCCTCGTCGCCTGCAGCGGGCAGTCCCCCGACCCTGACGCCGAGCGCCTCGCCGAAGGACTCTCCGCCCTGGACCTCTCCGAGGTGACGCTCGACGATCCGCAGGCGTCCGAGGCGCTCGGGACCATCACGCGCGGCATGGACGACCTGAAGCCGACGGTGAAGGTCGAGGGCGTCGAGGAGGACGACGACCGCGCGACGGCGACCCTCGCGTACACGTGGACGCTCGGACCCGAGGTGACCTGGTCGTACGAGACCGAGGCGTCGATGACGCGCAAGGACGACGCGTGGACCGTCGCCTGGGACCCGTCCCTCGTCGCGCCGGATCTCGGTGAGGGCCAGCGTCTGCGCGTACGGACGGTCGCTCCTGCCCGCGGCGACATCATGGGCGGCGAGGGCACCGCCCTGGTGACCGAGCGCTCGGTGCTGCGGATCGGGCTCGACAAGGCCGCTCTCGACGCGGCACGGCTGGACAGCTCGGCGCGCGCGATCGCCCAGCTGGTGGGGATCGACGCGGCCACGTACGCGAAGAAGGTCACACAGTCCGGACCGAAGGCGTTCGTGGAGGCCCTCGTCGTCCGTACGGAGCAGGCGCCGCCGCTCGGCGCCGTCGAGGCGGTGCAGGGCGGTGCGGTCCTCTCGGACACGCTGCCGCTGGCGCCCACACGGACCTTCGCGGCGGCGATCCTCGGATCCGTCGGCGAGGCCACGAAGGAGCTCGTCGACGAGAGCGACGGACGGCTCCGCCCGGGTGACACGACGGGCCTGTCCGGCCTCCAGCGCCGTTATGACGACACGCTACGAGGCCGTAACGGGTACGTGGTGGAGGTGGTCAGCGAGGCCGTCGACGACCCGGCGAACCCGTCCCCCGAGATGAAGGACGTTCCCGTCTTCGAGCAGGAGCCGGTGCCGGGCAAGCCGCTCCGTACGACGCTCGACCTGCGCATGCAGGAGCTCGGCGAGCAGGTCCTCGCCGGCGTCAAGCCCGCGAGCGCGCTCGTGGCGATCCGCCCCTCCGACGGCGCGCTCCTTGCGGCGGCGACCGGACCGGGGGCCTCCGGACAGGCGATCGCGACGACCGGGCAGTACGCGCCCGGCTCGACGTTCAAGATCGTGACCGCGCTCGCGGCGCTCCGCGACGGGGTCACACCGAAGACCACGACGCCGTGCCCCGCGACGACCGTGGTCGACGGCAAGTCGTTCAAGAACTACGACGACTACCCCTCGAGCTCCCTCGGTCGCATCCCGTTCGCCGAGGCGTTCGCCCAGTCGTGCAACACGTCGATGATCGGGTTGCGTGACGAGGTCGCCCAGTCCGATCTCGCCTCGGCCGCCGCCTCGCTGGGGATGGGGGTCGACAAGGACCTCGGGTTCCCGTCGTACTTCGGATCCGTGCCCACGGAGGCTCCCGCGACCGAGCACGCGGCCTCGATGATCGGTCAGGGCAAGGTGCTCGCCTCGCCGTTCACGATGGCGACGGTCTCTGCGTCGGTCGCCGCTGGGCGGACGGTCGTCCCCGTCCTGCTTCCTGACGTCGCTGCGCCGACGGTCGAGTCGACGCTCACCGCAGGCGAGGCCCGTCAGCTTCAGGCGCTGATGCGGCGCGTCGTCACCAACGGCAGCGGGCGCGGGCTGGCGAGCCTCGGTGGCGGGGTCGGCGCCAAGACCGGGACTGCGGAGTACGGCTCCCCCGTCAAGACGCACGCGTGGATGGTCGCCACCAAGGGCGACCTCGCGGTGGCGGTGTTCGTGGAGACCGGCGAGTCAGGATCGCAGACGGCAGGTCCGCTGCTCAAGCGGTTCCTCGCCGGCGCCCGCTGACCCGCGAGCCACCCTGCGCGCCCTCGCGAGCCACCTCGTGCGCCCTCGCGAGCCACCCCGTGCGCCCTCGCGAGCCACCTCGTGCGCCCTCGCGAGCCACCGCGTGGCGACTCGGGTGACTCGCGGCAGCACCGGGAGTGGCTCGCGGCAGCACCGGAAGTGGCTCGCGGCAGCACCAGAAGTGGCTCGCGGGCGGGAGAAGGGTGGGCTGAGCCGCGTCAGGACAGCAGCGCGTCCACGAACTCCTCAGGCTCGAACGGCGCCAGGTCGTCGGCACCCTCGCCGAGCCCCACGAGCTTGACGGGGACGCCGAGCTCCCGCTGCACGGCGATGACGATGCCGCCCTTGGCCGTACCGTCGAGCTTCGTCAGGACGATGCCCGTGACCTTGACGACCTCGGCGAAGACGCGCGCCTGCGTCAGGCCGTTCTGTCCCGTCGTGGCGTCGATGACGAGCAGCACCTCGGTGACCGGTGCCTGCTTCTCGATGACCCGCTTGACCTTGCCGAGCTCGTCCATGAGCCCTGCCTTCGTGTGAAGCCGGCCGGCGGTGTCGACGACGACGGTGTCGTAGCCACCCTCCTTGCCGGTCTTCACCGCGTCGAACGCGACCGAGGCCGGATCGCCCCCCTCGGGCCCGCGTACGGTCGGGACACCCACGCGCTCGCCCCAGGTCTGGAGCTGGTCGGCAGCCGCAGCTCGGAAGGTGTCGGCCGCGCCGAGCAGGACAGTGTCACCGTCGGCGACCAGCACGCGCGCCAGGCGTCCGACGGTCGTGGTCTTGCCGGTGCCGTTGACACCGACGACGAGCACGACACCCGGTGTCCCGTCGACACCTGCCGCCGCGACCGCGCGGTCGTACGACGGGTCGACGAGCGCCACGAGCTCCTCACGCAGGATCGCCTTCGCGCGAGCAGGGTCGGCGACGCCCTCCACCTTGATCCGGGTGCGGAGCCGCTCGACGAGCTCCTGCGTCGGCGCGACACCGACGTCGGCGGCGAGGAGCGTGTCCTCGATCTCCTCCCACGTGTCCTCGTCGAGGCGGTCGCGTCCGAGGAGCGCGAGCAGGCCGCGTCCGAGCGACGACTGCGAGCGCGAGAGGCGCTCGCGCAGCCGCACCAGGCGACCGGCCGTGGGCGCCGGCTGCTCGAGCTCCGGCGCGGTCGGCGCCTCCGCGGTGGCGACGGCACCCGGCTCGTTGTCGGCGTCGGACTCGTCGATCTCGCCGGGTTCGGGCAGGACCGGCTCGAGCCCGTCACCGGTCGGGGTGGGCTCTTGCTCGGGGTGCTCACGGAGGTCGTCGAGCCGACGGTCGACCGTGTCGGCGGGAGGCAGGGCCTTGCCGCGGGAGCCGACCACGAAGGCGGCGATCCCGCCGATCACGAGGACAGCGACGACCAGACCGATGAAGAGGTAGAGCGTGGGGTCAGACACGGTCAACGATCCTAGTCGGAGCATCGAGCCGTACGACGTGCGACGCGGCCGCGAGCGCCCGCTCGTCGTGGCTGACCAGCAGGATCGACCGGTACGGGGCGAGCGCGACGAGGTCGCGGAGCAGAGCCTCGGCGGTGGCGGCGTCGAGGTGCTCGGTCGGTTCGTCGAGGACGAGGACACGGTGGTCGCCGAGCAGCAGCCGTGCCAGGCCGAGTCGCTGGCGCTCTCCCCCGGACAACCGGTTGCCGTTCTCCCCGACCTCGGTGTCGAGACCGTCGGGGAGCGCTGCGACGAACGCCCCGAGCCCGGCGGCGTCGAGGGCCGCCCGCATCATCGCGTCATCGGCGCCGGGGTCGGCGATGCGCAGGTTCTCGCGGATCGTCGTGTCGAAGACGTGCTCGTCCTGGCGGAGCGTCGCGACGACCCGTCGGACCTGCTCGCCGGTCAGCGCGTCGATCGGCGTGCCGCCGAGCGTGACGGTGCCGGCACGCGGGGCCGCGAGACGCAGGAGCACCGCCGCCAGCGTCGACTTGCCCGACCCGCTCGGACCTGCGACGGCGACCACGGCCCCTTCGGGAAGGTCGAGGTCGAACCCGTGGACGAGGTCGGGTGCATCGCCCCATCCGAGGGCCAGGTCGCGCACCTGCAGGTCGAAGCCGACCGGGTCCGGGGCCGGCGCGTCAGGATCCACGACGTCCTCCGGAGCGGAGACCAGCTCGTCGACCCGTCGCCGTGACGCTGCCGAGCGAAGGTCCTGCTGCGCGATCGCGCTCAAGCCCTCGAGGGGCTCGGCGAGCGCGACCGGGGCGAGGACGACGACCGCCAGGAGCACCGGCGCGAGGGCACCGTCGGCGACGGCGACGACTCCGGCCCACGCGATCGCGCAGGTCGCCGCACCGAGGCAGACCCGGACGATCAGCACGCCGAGCCCGTCGAGGAAGGCCGACCGCCGCTCGGCGGTGGCCAGCCGGTCACCGGTACGGGTCAGGGCGTCGCGCGCCTGTTCCCCCGCACCGTAGGCGACGAGATCGCGGGCGGAGCGTACGGTCTGGGAGACGTCGGCGGCGAGCGCGCCCCGCAGCTCTGCGGTCGTGGCGTTGGACTCGGCACCGCCGAGGCGGACCGCCAGCAGGACGCCGCACCAGGCGACGACGACGGCGCCGGCGAGGATCACCCCTCCCAGCGGGAACACCGCGAGGACGAGGCCCACGACCACCGCGGCGGACAGTGCGGTGACGACCCGCGGGATCACCACGCGGACGATCCGGTCCTGGAGCGCGTCGACGTCGGAGACGATCCTCGCGATGCGCTCGCCACGACGACCGGCCGCGAGGGTCGACGGCGACAGGCGCTCGAGCCGCTCGTAGACCGCGAGCCGGATCTCCGTCCCGATCCGGAGCGCGCCGTCGTGGGTGTAGAGCCGCTCGACGTAGCGCAGCGCGGCGCGTGCGATGCCGAACGCGCGGACGGCCACGATCGCGACCATGAGGTAGAGCACCGGCGGGTGCTGGGCGGCTCGCGAGATCAGCCAGGCCGACACCAGCAGCAGGCCGATCGACGCGAGGCTGGCGAGCAGCCCGAAGAATCCTCCGAGCAGCAGGCGGCGGCGTGCGGTCGTCATGCGGACGCTCCCAGGGGTGCGGCGAGGTCGACGACCACGTCGGCGTCCTCGACCAGGGCGGCACGGTGGGCGACCACCAGGACGGTCACGCGCGCGTCGCGCAGGCTGCGGCGTACCTCCCGCTCGGTGGCCGCGTCGAGGCCGGCGGTGGGCTCGTCGAGCAGCATCACGGCTGCTCCCCCACGGCGGACACGCAGCAGGGCGCGGGCGACCGCGAGCCGGCGGCGCTCGCCCGCCGAGAGGTTCGCCCCCTCCTCGTGGACCTCGCGCCAGGGGGCAAGGTCCCCGGCACCGGCGTCGCGAAGCGCCTGGGCGACCTCGGTGTCGGACGCGTCGGGCGCGCCCAGCCGGACGTTCGTGGCGACCGTCCCCTCCAGGACCCCGGGCACCTGGGGGACCCAGGCGATCCGAGACCGCCAGGAGGCGAGGTCGAGGTCGGCCAGGTCGCACGACGTGCCGTCGGCGGCCGTCACGGTCACGCGTCCGGCGGTGGGCACGACGAATCCCATGAGGACGTCGACGACGGTGCTCTTGCCGCAGCCGGAGGGACCCGTCAGGGCCGTGATGCGTCCCGGCTCGAGGGTCAGCGTGGTCGGCGGGAGCGCCGGGACGCTGCGCCCCTCGTACGACACGCTCACGCCGTCGACGGCGATCGTGGCGCCGGTGAGGTCGGGCGCGGGGTGGTCTCGGTACGCGCGCTCGGCCAGCGCCTCGCCCGCTGCTCGCCCCTCGGAAGCGGCGTCGTCGTCGAGGATCGCGTACACGTCGTCGGCCACCGACTGACCTTCCGCCGAGTCGTGGAAGTGCGCTCCGACCTGCCGCAGCGGGAGGTATGCGTCCGGGGCGAGCACCAGGACGAACAGGCCCGTCATCAGCGTCATGTGGCCCTCGACGATCCGCAGGCCGATCGAGACGGCGACCAGCGCCACCGAGATCGTCGCGACCAGCTCGAGGACGAAGGACGACAGGAACGCCAGCCGCAGCGCCCCCATCGTCTCCTCCCGGTTGCGCTCGCCCACCTCGGCGATGCCCTTGGTCTGGCGGCGCGAACGGCCGAACACCTTGAGCACCACGAGGCCGTCGAGGACGTCGGAGAAGTGGTGCCCGAGCCGCACCATCGCGCGCCAGCGCCGCTCCGTACGGTCACGCGTCACGTAGCCGACGAGCACCATGAACAGCACGATCAGCGGCAGCGTCACCGCGATCGTGATCCCGGACAGCGGATCGGCCACGAACACGGCGACGACCACGACCGCGGGCACCGTGAGCGCGAGCGCCAGCTGCGGGAGGTAGCGGGCGAAGTACGTGTCGAGCTTGTCCAGGCCCGGGCCGAGCAGCGTCACGACGTGGCTCGACTCCGGCCGCGGTCCGCGTCTCGGGGTGCCGTCCAGAAGGCTGGCGACGACCTCGTCGCGCAGCTGCGTCTTGACCCGGACGGCGGCGCGGGCCGAGGCCACCTCGTGGGCCCAGCCGAGCCCCGCGCGGGCCAGGACCGCTAGCGCAAGACCCGTCACCGCGGCCGTGACGGCGGGGACGAGGCCCGAGCCCTCGAACCCCTCCGACACGATCCGCGCGATCAACCAGGACTGGGCGACCACCAGCGCGGCCATGACGGTCGCGAGGGCGATGCTGGTCACCAGGTACGCACGCACCGCACGCGAGCGACGTACCAGTCTCGGGTCCAGCGGGCGGGTCGACCCAGTGCGTACCGCCGTACTGCTCATGCCGGCGTGTGCTCCACCGGCACGTCCGCCGCGATGGACTCCACGCTGATCCGCTTGCGGAACACCCAGTAGCTCCAGGCCTGGTATCCGATGACGATCGGCACGAAGACCACGGCGACCCAGCTCATGATCCCGAGCGTCTTCGGCGTCGACGCCGCGTTCTCGACGGTCAGGCTGTACGCCGGGTCGAGCGTCGAGGGCATCACGTCGGGGAACAGCGCCACGAACAGGGCGGTGACCGCAAGTCCGATCGCCGCCATCGTGCCGACGAAGGCCCAGCCGTCGCGACGAGCCCAGGCGGCGGCGAGCCCACCGACGAAGGCGAGCGCGGCAAGGCCGGACAGCACCCACACCCAGACGTCGTCGTGGTCGAGGCACGTCCAGAGCAGGAACGCGACCGCGAGCACGGCGGCGACCAGACCCACCTTCAGCGAGGCCTCACGGGCCCGCTCGTGGATGACGCCGCGGGTCTTGAGCGCCAGGAAGTTCGCGCCGTGCGTCAGGAACAGGGTCAGCGTGACCGCCCCGGCGAGCAGCGCGTACGGGTTGAGCAGGTCGAAGAACGAGCCGACGTAGTTCTTGTCGGCGTCGATCTCCACGCCACGCACGATGTTGCCGAACGCCACTCCCCACAGCAGGGCGGGGACGAACGAGCCGAAGATGATCGCGGCGTCCCAGCGCTGCTTCCAGGCGGCGTCCTCGCGCTGGTGGCGGTACTCGAAGGCCACGCCACGCACGATCAGCGCGACCAGGATCAGCAGCAGCGGAAGGTAGAACCCGCTGAACAACGTCGCGTACCACTCGGGGAACGCGGCGAAGATGCTCGCGCCGGCAACGATCAACCAGACCTCGTTGCCGTCCCAGAGCGGGCCGATCGTGTTGATCATCGTGCGGCGTTCACGGTCGTCGCGGCCCAGGAAGGGCAGCAGCATGCCGACGCCGAAGTCGAATCCCTCGAGTACGAAGTACCCGATGAAGAGGAACGCGACGAGGCAGAACCAGACGGTGGTGAGCTCCATGATTCCTCTCCTTCCTAGTAGGCGAACGCCATCGGCTTGTCTTCGGGCTGTTTGCCGGTCTCGTTGTCAGGATCGACGTCCGGCAGCCCCTTCTTGATCGCCGAGAGCAGCAGCTTGACCTCGACGACCGCCAGCGCTCCGTACAGGAGGGTGAAGACGATCAGGGAGGTGAGCACGGTGCCGGCCCCGACGTTCGGCGAGACACCGGCCTCGGTGCGCATCAGACCGAAGACGATCCAGGGCTGACGGCCCATCTCGGTGAAGATCCAGCCGAACGAGTTCGCGAACAGCGGCAGCAGCGTCGACGCGACGGCGAGCCAGATCGGCCAGCGCCACTCGCTGCGAGGAACGCGGCCCTTCCGGGTGACCCAGAGCATCCAGGCACCGATCGCCATCGCGAGCGCGCCGCAGGTGATCATCAGCCGGAACGACCAGTACGTGACAGGGATGTACGGCTTGTAGTTGCCGGGGCCGTACGTCTCCTCGTACTCGGCCTGGAGGTTGTTGATGCCCTGGACCTCGCCGTTCCAGGTGCCGGTGGCCAGGTACGACAGGAGGTGCGGCACCTCGAGCTGGTAGAACGGCTTGTCACCGTCGAGCGAGCCGACCGTGAGGATCGAGAACGGTGCCGGCTGCTGGGTCTCGTAGAGCGCCTCGGCCGCCGCCATCTTCATCGGCTGGACCTCAGTCATGACCTTGCCCTGGATGTCACCGGTGACGACGGTGCCGAGCCCGGCGACGAGCAGGGTCACGGCGCCCAGACGCAGGGTGGAGCGGAACGCGTCCGCATCGACGGGCTTGCGTCGGATCAGCCACCACATCGAGACCGCGGCCATGAGGCCGCCCGCCACCATGAAGGCGCCGAAGAGCGTGTGCGGCAGCGTGATGAGGACGACCTTGTTGGTCAGGACGTCGGTGAAGCTCTCCAGCTCCGCACGTCCGCGCTCGGCGTTGAACGTGTACCCCACGGGGTTCTGCATGAAGGAGTTCGCCGCGAGGATGAAGTACGCGGAGAGAGCGGTGCCGATCGCCGCGATCCACATGCAGGCGTTGTGCAAAGCGGGCGAGAGCTTGTCCCACCCGAAGATCCACAGGCCGAGGAAGGTCGACTCGAGGAAGAAGGCCAGCAGACCCTCGACCGCGAGCGGGGCTCCGAAGATGTCGCCGACGAAGCGTGAGTAGTCGGACCAGTTCATGCCGAACTGGAACTCCTGAACGATGCCGGTGACGATCCCCATCGCGAAGTTGATCAGGAAGAGCTTCCCGAAGAACTTCGTAAGTCGCAGCCACTTCTCGTCGCGCGTCCTCACCCAGGCCAGCTCGAGGCCCGCGACGAGGAACGACAGTCCGATGGTGATCGGTACGAAGAAGAAGTGGTAGACGGTCGTGATGCCGAACTGCCACCGCGCCAACTCGAGTGCTTCCATGTCTCTCCCGTGGCTCAAACTTCACGCTAGTACCAGCGGTCCGACCCGGCGACCCAGAGTCACGCATCTACGACACGCTGTAGGAGCAAACCTACTACGCACTGTCGTAGATCGACAGAGAGGGTACGACGCGGCGTCGTAGCGCCCCGTACACTTGCCCTGTGGCACGACTTGGCGAGCTCGAGCGCGAGGTGATGGACCTCCTCTGGGCAGCGGACGAACCGCTCACCGGACGCGAGGTCCTCGACCTCCTCAGTCCCACCCGCGACCTCGCGTACACGACGGTCACGACGATCCTCGACCGGCTCGCCCGCAAGGACGTCGTCGCGCGCGAGCGCCGGGGCCGCGCCTTCACGTACGCGCCCCGCGTCGGGCGCGACGAGCTGACGGTGACGCTCATGCACGAGGTGCTCGCCTCGGCCGGCGACGACCGTACGGCGGCGCTCGTCCACTTCGCGGAGACCGCGAGCGTCGACGACGCCCAGGCGCTGCGCGACGCGCTCGCCCGGATCGAGGCGAAGCACTCGTCGACGACCCCGTCGGTCGAGCCCGCCGCTAGCCCATGACCACCCCCCTCCTGCTGGGGCTGATCGGCCTCGCCCTCGCTCAGCCCGTCCCGGCCGTGCTGGCCCGTATGGAGTGGCCGTACCGCGCTCCGCGCGCCGCGATCGTCCTCTGGCAGTCCCTCGCTCTCGCCGCGATCCTGGCGGTCACGGGCGCCGGACTCTCCGCCTCGCTGTGGCTGGTGGTCCACGAGGGCGCACCCAACCCCGAGCCCGGCGCGTGGCGGGTCGCACTGCACGTCGCGTTCCTCGCGCTCACGCTGGTCGTGGTCTTCCGCACGGCGTGGTCGATGGTCACGGTCGCGATCGAGGTACGTACCGTCCGCCGTCGCCACCGGACGCTCGTCGACCTGGTCGCGACCCGCGACGCCGAACGACGCTCCGTGCGGATCCTCGACGCCGCGGAGACCTTCGCCTACTGCCTGCCTGGCATGGACGCGCGGGTCGTCCTGTCGCGCGGCGCCGTCTCGTCGTTGGACGACGCCGAGCTCGGCGCCGTCCTCGCTCATGAGCGGGCGCACCTGCGCGCCCGCCACGACCTCGTCCTCGACGCGTTCACAGCGCTCCACCGGGCGTTCCCCCGGGTCCTGCGCAGCGAGGCGGCACTGGCCTCCACGCGGGTCCTCGTCGAGCTCCTCGCCGACGACCGCGCACGTCGCGCGAGCGGCACCACTGCCCTCGCCCGCGCCCTCGTCAAGATGGGCATGCAGCCCGCGCCCGCGGGGACGTTGGGCGCGACGAGCACGCTCGTGCGGCGCATCGAGCGGCTCGAGGAGGACGGGGCCGGCCGGTGGGAGGCGTTCGCCTGCTACCTGGTGGCGGCCGTGGTCGTCGTCGGTCCGACGATCAGTCTCGCGGTGCCGTGGATGAGTTCAGCGTGGGCAACTTTGAGCTGACATCGTCACCACGGTCGGCGTCGGGGTGGTGCCCGATCCCGGCCCACTCCGCGATCGCCACGAGCAGGCGGTCGAGAGCCGCCGAACCGGGGACGGCCCCGGGTACGGAGCGCCCCCGGTACGGGTAGGCGAGCACTGCCGCCAGCAGGCCGGCGGCGATGACGATGAGCAGCATGACGGGCACGATGACGACTGCCGACGACATGTGGTGCGGACCCCCGAGATCGGTCGTAAACGGACTGCTTCAGGCTCTCACACGGGCAGTCCGTCCACTGATCGAGGTCGGGGTGACCTGAGTCACCCCAGGAGGGTCAGTCGGTGCTGGTGGCGTCCGTACGGGACGCCGCTCGGGTGCTGACGTCGCGGATGCCGAGACCGATGAGGATGAAGATCACACCCATCGCGGCAGCCATCGCGGCGACGCCGAAGGCGACGACGGAGGTGAACAGGGACGCCTGCAGGAAGGCGGAGTCCATCGCGGTCTCCCGCAGCGGGTCCTCCCGGTCGAGCTCGGCGTACGTGCGCCCGTCCGTCGCCTCGAGCGTGTGCTTGTCGATCACCTTGGCCTGGCAGTACGCGCTGATCGGGCCTGCGACGGTCGAGCCGGCGGCGCAGTCCGCGTCATCGGCCACGACGATCTTCTGGTCGGAGAGCGTCGAGGACACGACGACCCAGGTGGCGACCGCTGCGACGATCATGATCGCGCCCAGGAGGATCGAGGCGATGGAGGCGGTTTTGCGCATTTGCGGACCTTTCGGGGGATGAATCGTGAACGCTGACTCTCCTGGATATCGGTCCACGCCCGGCAGCGCAACGCGCCACGGCGGAGCCCGAGGCGATACTTGTCAAAGGCCGCGTCCGGCGGTCGCGTCGTCGCCCACCCGTACGATCGGCGCGTGCCCCTCCCCGATGTCCGTATCGTCCACCTGCCGCCAGAGACGATCGCCGCGCTCGCCGACGGCGACCTGGCGGCGGTGAGCACCACGTCGCCCGTACCGCTGTCCGCGGCGTTCGTCGAGGACAGCTTCCGGGCGGTCTGGCGGATGCGCGCACGTCAGGTCGCGGAGGACCCCGCGGCCGCAGGCTGGGTGACCGGGGTCGTCTGGGACGAACGCGCCGCGGTGGCGGTCGGCCGTGCGGGGTTCCACGGGCCGCCGGACGCCCAGGGGATGGTGGAGATCGGGTACGAGATCGATCCGGCGTACCGGCGCCGTGGCTACGCGCGCGCGGCCCTCGGGGCTCTGGTGGCTCGCGCCGACGCCGATCCCGACGTACGGGTCGTGCGCGTCACGATCGCCCCGGACAACACGCCGTCGCGCGACCTCGCCCTCCCGTTCGGGTTCGTCCACGTCGGTGAGCAGTGGGACGAGGAGGACGGGCTCGAGCTCGTGTACGACCGGCCGGTGCGCAGGCCCTGACGGGAGTGGGTGGGCGCTCCCGAGCGACGCGTACGGACGTGTCCCGACCGCGTGCGGTCAGTTTCGTACGAGTGGGGTCACCGCGGCGCGGATCGCGTCGGGTACCGGGGTGACGGTGCGGTCGTCGCGGGTGACATACACGTGGACGAAGCGTCCGATCGCGGCCGGGTCCGGTGACTCGCCCTGGAAGAGCCCGATCTCGTACACGATCGACGAGGTGCCGAGCCTCTCGACGGCGAGCCCGACCTCCACGTCCTCCGGGAACCCGAGCTCCCGCGTGAACCGGCAGCCGGTCTCCACGACCAGGCCGATCGCGTCGAGCCGGCGGATGTCGGTGCCGGTGGCGTCGATCAGGTAGCCGTTCACCGCGGTGTCGAAGTAGGAGTAGTAGGTCACGTTGTTCACGTGGCCGTACACGTCCTCGTCCGACCAGCGCGTCGTGATACGACGGACGACCGGGAAGTCGTCGCGGGTCAGGCTGCGGGGAGCTGCGGGAGTGGCACTCACGCGCCGACCCTAGCGGTCACGGCGGTCGTCCCGTGGCAAGGAGGGGTCCACGCGGCCGCGACTCGGCCCCCCTCCGCAGACGCGACGCCCCACCGCGAACGACAGGTGGGGCCGACACTTTCCGTGGGGGCCAACGCAGAGTGCCCAAGGCCAACGCAGAGTGCCGAAGGCTAAGCCGGCTCCGCCTCGCGCATCCGCTGGCTGATCACCGCGGACACCCCGTCACCGCGCATCGAGACGCCGTACAGCGCGTCCGCGACCTCCATGGTGCGCTTCTGGTGCGTGATGACGATGAGCTGGCTGTTCTCGCGCAGCTCCTCGTAGATCTCCAGCAGACGCCCGAGGTTGGTGTCGTCGAGCGCCGCCTCGACCTCGTCGAGGATGTAGAACGGGCTCGGCCGCGCCTTGAACAACGCCACGAGGAAGGCGACCGCGACCAGCGACCGCTCACCGCCGGACAGCAGCGACAGGCGCTTCACCTTCTTGCCCGGAGGACGCGCCTCGACCTCGATGCCTGTCGTGAGCATCGAGGACGGGTCGGTGAGGATCAAGCGTCCCTCCCCGCCCGGGAACAGCCGCGAGAACACGCCCTCGAACTCGCGCGACACGTCGTGCCACGCACTGGTGAAGACCTGCTCGACCCGCTGGTCGACCTCGGTGACGATGTCGAGGAGGTCCTTGCGCGTCTTGCGCAGGTCCTCCAGCTGCTCGGAGAGGAACTTGTGCCGCTCTTCGAGCGCCGAGAACTCCTCCAGCGCCAGCGGGTTGACCTTGCCGAGCAGCGCGAGGGCCTTCTCGGCGGTCTTGAGCCGCTTCTCCTGCTCCGCCCGCACGTACGGGACCGGCTCAGGATCGGGATCGTCCTCGGCGGCGTCGACGGGTCGGGGCACGGGGACGAGGGCGTCGGGACCGTACTCGGACACGAGGGACTGGGGCTCGATACCGATCTCCTCGCGCGCCCGCGTCTCCAAGGCCTCGATCCGCAGCCGCTGCTCAGCCCGTGCGACCTCATCGCGGTGGACGGAGTCGGTGAGGCGGGCCAGGTCGACCGAGAGGTCGCGCAGTCTTCGACGGACGTCGGCGAGCTTCTGCTCGCGCTCGGCACGCGCCGCGGTGATGGAGTCACGGGCGGTCCTGGCGGCAGCGAGGGACACCGCGAGGTGCTCCAGCACCACCTGCGTCGCCTCGCCCACGGCGCGTGCGGCGGCGCCCTCGCGACGCATGCGCTCGCGCCGTGCGCGGTCGCGCTCTCGCGCCGCCCGTTCCTCGGCCGCGCGGCGTCGCAGTCCGGCGGCACGACCGGAGATCGCCCGTGCGCGCTCTTCGCTGGTCCGCAGCGCGAGGCGGGACTCGGTCTCCTCCGCACGGCGCTGTCTGGCCGTCTCGGCGAGAGACTCCCTGGTCTCGGTGTCCGGCTCGTCCTCGGGTGCGCTCTCGGCATCGCTGAGCCGCTGCTCGAGCGAGGCCAGGCCGGACGAGGCTTCGTCGCGCGCCCGCTGGGCGTTCGCGATGGCGGTGGTGACGCGAGCCGCCTCGTCGCGCGCCGCCTTGACGGTCGACCCCAGCTGCGCGAGCTTCTCGGTGAGCGCGTTGGCCTTCGCCTCCGACTCGCGCCGCTTGGCCGTCGCCACCTCGAGTCGCTGCTTGGCCTCCTCGCGCTGAGTCCGGAGGTCGCCGACCTCGGCGTCCAGCTCCCCGCGCCGCAGGCCCACGTCGCGCAGCCCGTCGGTCGCCTTGTCGACGGCCGCCTGCACCTCGATGAGGCTGGGGACGTCCTGCGACCCGCCAGCGACGTAGTGGCTGCCGACCACGTCACCCTCGCGTGTGACGGCGGTGACCGACGGCTCCCGGTCGACGAGCGCGTGCGCGGTCGCGAGGTCGTCGACGACCGCGGTGCGCTCGAGGAGCCGCGCCAAGGCGGCACGGACTCCTGCCGGGGCATCGACGACGTCGAGCGCGTACGAGGCACCGCTGGGCAGCGACGGCCAGTCCGCGCGCTCGGGCGCCGGCGCCGATCCCACGACCAGCCCGGCTCGGCCGTCCTCGGAGGCCTTCAGCGACTCGACGGCAGACAGCGCGGTGCGCAGCGAGTCCACCGCCACAGCATCGGCGGCGGGCCCGAGCGCCGCGGCGACCGCTGCCTCGTACCCCGCCCGCACGGTGACCACGGCGGCGACCGACCCGAGCACGCCGCCGAGGCGGTCGGCGGCGCCGAGGACCGCGCCTGCGCCGTCCTTGCGCGCGAGCCCCATCTCGAGGGCTTCCTTGCGTGCCTCCAGGCCGGCGCGCTCACGGTCCGTGGCGTGGACCGCGTCCGTCGTCTTGGCGAGCCGGTCGGTGATGTCGGCGAGCGCGGCCTCGGCGGCCTCGATCTCGGCGGCGAGCCCGGTCCCGCCGGAGTCGAGACCGGCGACCTGGGTCTCGGCGACGGTGAACTCGTGCTGGGCACGCTCCGCACGCTTCTCGGCGAGAGCGCGGTTCTCCTCGAGCCTGCCGATCTCCTCCTCGGCCGCGAGCACCCGGGTACGGAGGGTGTTGACCTGGCCGGTCAGGCGGGCGAGCCCCTCGCGGCGGTCGGATGCGGCGCGGAGCAGGTCGGTGATGCGCCGGTCCTCGGCCTGGTACGCGGTCTCGGCGGCCTTGCGGACCGCGATGGCGTCCTCGAGGCCCTTCTCGGCGGCGGCGACCTCGGCGGAGATGGCCTTCTCCTGCGCCTCGAAGCGCCCGGCCTCCTCCTCGAGCTCCTCAGGATCACGTCCACGGCGTTCGTCGGCGGGCATCGCCGCCGCGTTGCGGACGCGCTCTGCGGCCAGGCTCGCGGTGCCCTGGATGCGGTCGCGCAGGTTGTTCAGCCCGTACCAGGTGTCCTGCGCGGCCTGCAGCCGCGGCGCGTCCTCGCGCAGCGCGTCCTCGAGCGCGGCCTCCTCCGCACGCATCTGTGCGACGGAGCCTTCGACGGCGGTCCGCTTGAGTCGCAGCGCCTCCTCGTCGGCGAGCTCGGACTCGAGCTGCTCGCGGGCACGCAGGACGTCGTCGGCGAGCAGGCGAGCACGGGCGTCACGGACGTCCGCCTGGACGACAGCAGCCCGGCGGGCGACCTCTGCCTGGCGGCCGAGCGGCTTCAGCTGGCGACGGATCTCGGCGAGCAGGTCCTGGAGACGCGTGAGGTTGCCCTCGGTCGCGTCGAGTTTGCGGAGCGCCTTCTCCTTGCGCTTGCGGTGCTTGAGGACACCGGCCGCCTCCTCGATGAAGCCGCGGCGGTCCTCGGGCGAGGCGTGGAGGACCGAGTCGAGCTGGCCCTGGCCGACGATGACGTGCATCTCCCGACCGATGCCCGAGTCGCTCAACAGCTCCTGGACGTCGAGGAGACGGCACGAGCTGCCGTTGATGGCGTACTCGGAGCCGCCGTTGCGGAACATCGTCCGCGAGATCGTCACCTCGGCGTAGTCGATCGGCAGAGCGCCGTCGCTGTTGTCGATGGTGAGGACCACCTCGGCGCGTCCCAGCGGGGCGCGGCCGGAGGTCCCGGCGAAGATGACGTCCTCCATCTTGCCGCCGCGCAACGACTTCGCGCCCTGCTCCCCCATCACCCACGCGAGCGCGTCGACGACGTTGGACTTGCCGGAGCCGTTGGGGCCGACGACACAGGTGATGCCGGGCTCGAGCTGGAGGTGGGTGGCGGACGCGAAGGACTTGAAGCCACGCAGCGTCAGGCTCTTGAGATGCAAGCCATGCTCCTTCGCACGACGACAGTCGGACGGCACTGAGGTGCAGCCGGGTGACTACGGGCAGCGGGGAAGGATGCCGCTGTCAGCGTAGGTGACGGACGGCGTCGAGCCGCCACGCCACGCCCGGGCAGCGCGACGTTGCCGCGTGCTGGGACGACGGATCAGGAGCCGGCAGGCTCGAAGAGATCGGCGGTCGAGAGGTCCACGGAGCCGAGGTCGGCGGTCGAGGCCAGCTCGTCGTTCTCGTTCTTGAGCCGGGTCACCTCGGCCTCGAGATCGGCGATGCGCCGCCGGAGCTGCGCCTCGCGGGCCTGGTGAACGTTCGGCGTCGCCACGTAGCCGAGGAGAGCCTTGGCCATCGGAATCCTTCGCATCGGGAGTGATCGGTGCGGCGTACCCGCACGTCCACGAAACCGCACCAGGACGGCGGTTTACGCCGTCTCCCAGTGTCGCACCCGTTGACGTACCGGGTCAATGTGGCCTCGCTGACGTCCACGCTCGGGGTGGTCAGGCATCCCGGAGGGGCGCGAGATGACCGTCAGGCTTGACCGGGGGTTTGTTCGTCCGCTGAACTAACGACCGTGTTCGCGCGCGCCACCACCGGTCCCGCGATGCGCCGCGCCGCGCACCGGGTCGTTCTCGGGGCCTTCGAGGGCAGCGAGGTGCCCGCCTGGCTGCCCACGCTCGTCGAGGACGGTCTGGGCGGGATCTGCCTGTACGGCAACAACCTGACAGCACGCCCTGCCGATGTGCTCGCGCTCGCCGGCCAGGTCGGCACCCTCTCCCCCGCCCTCGTGGTCACGCTGGACGAGGAGGGCGGCGACGTCACGCGGCTGCACTACGGGACCGGCAGCCCGTTCCCGGGCAACGCCGTCCTCGGCCGGTACGACGATCCTGCAACGACGGCGGACGTGGCCGCGGCGATCGGCGCGGAGCTCAAGGCCGCCGGCATCTGGCTCGACCTCGCACCCGACGCCGACATCAACTCCAACCCGCACAACCCCGTGATCGGGACGCGCAGCTTCGGAGACACCCCCGAGGTCGTCGCCCGGCACACCGCGGCCTGGGTCGGCGGGCTTCAGGCGCAGGGCGTCGCGGCGTGCGTGAAGCACTTCCCCGGGCACGGCGACACCGAGGCCGACTCCCACCTCGCGCTGCCCCGCGTCGATGCGGACCTCGCGACGCTGCGGGGGCGGGAGCTCGTGCCGTTCGTCGCGGCGATCGAGGCCGGCGCCGCCACGGTCATGACCTCCCACCTCCTGCTTCCCGCGCTCGACCCCACGGCGCCGGCGACGCTCAGCCGCACGATCCTCACCGGACTGCTGCGTGAGGAGCTCGGCTTCGACGGCGTCATCGTCACCGACGCCCTCGACATGGCCGGCGCGAGCGCCGCGATCGGGATCCCCGCTGCCGCCGTGGCGTCGTTGGTCGCCGGCGCCGACCTGCTGTGCCTCGGGCCGTCGCTGCGCGGTCGCGGACCCGGCGACATCCTGGAGGTCGTCGAGGCGATCCTCGCGGCAGTCGGTTCCGGCCACCTGTCCACCGAGCGTCTGCTCGACGCCGCCGCACGGGTCGACGCGCTCGCCGCCACGTACGGGACGGGCACCGTCGACGTCGGCCCCGCTGTCGTCGAGCGCGGCCTCACCGCCGGGCGTACGGCAGCCGCCGCGGTGCTGGACGCCGTCGGCCCGCTGCGTCCCGGCACGCCTCGCGTGGTCAGGATCGACACCGGCGCCAACATAGCCGTCGGACACGCCACCTGGGGCGACCTCGGCCTCGGCCCGCTCGAGCGGACCGTCGGTGTCGAGAACCTGCCCGACGTCGTGGCGCTCTCCGCGCACGACGGCCCGGTCGTCGTCGTGGCGCGGGCGGCGTCCTCCGACGACCGGGCCTGGACATGGCTACGCTCCCTCGTGGAGCATCGCCCTGACACCCTCGTCGTGGAGCTCGGCTGGCCCGCGCCCGAGCTCGAAGCACTCCCTCGGGTCGTGCGTGGTTGGGGAGCCTCGGCGGCGGTTTCGCACGCGGTCGGGGACGTGATCATGTCCGCGCTCGCCGCGTCGACCGGAGAGGAAGCATGAGCGCCGTCAGGATCGGGCTCGACATCGGCGGGACGAAGGTTCACGGGATCGCCGCCGACGTGGCGCACCCCGGAGAGGTCCTCGCCGACGTCCGAAGGCCCACGCTCATCGGCCCCGCGGGGGTCGTCACGACCGCGCTCGAGGTGGTCCAGGAGCTCACCGAGCTGCTCCCGGCCGGGACGACGCTGGCTGCCGTGGGTGCCGGCATCCCCGGAGCGGTCGACGCATCCGGCGTCATCGCCAACGCCGTCAACCTGGCGATCGTCGAGCCGCTCGACCTGCGCGGAGCCCTGTCAGAGGCACTGTCCGTGCCGGTCACCGTGAACAACGACGTCAACGCCGCTGCTCGCGGCGTGGCGTCGTGGCTCGGCGACCGCGGTGAGCCGCAGGACGTCGCGCTCCTCTCCGTCGGCACCGGACTGGCGGCAGGCCTGGTGCTGGAGGGACGCCTGCGACGCGGAGCGTACGGGGTGGCGGGCGAGGTGGGCCACCTCTCCGTCGTCGACGACGGTCCGCGATGCACCTGCGGGCAGCGCGGGTGCCTCGAGATGTATGCCTCGGGCCGCGGACTCGCCCGCCAGTGGCCGTACGAGGGCCCTGACCCGCTCCCGCTGGCGCTCTTCGACGCCGCCGATGCCGGAGACGAGGCGGCGCTCGCGGTCCGGCAGTCGTTCGTGCACTGGCTCGGCGAGGCGATCCGCATCGTCACGCTCAGCGTGGACCCTGCACGCGTCGTGCTCACCGGGGGCGTGATGCGGCTCGGACCTCGCGTGGTCGTGCCGCTGTTCGCCGCGTTCGAGGCGGCGGAGTCGGTGTCGCCGTTCGTCGCCAGCCTCAGGCTGCGCGAGCGCACCCTCGCCCTGCCGCCGGACTACCCGGCCGCTGCGCTCGGGGCCGCCGCGCTGGCGGTGCCCGCACACACTCTCGACGAAGAAGGGCAGGCGGCGTGGAAGTCGTGATCTGCGAGAGCGCCGAGGAGATCGGACGACACGTCGCTGACGCGTACGAGGCAGTGCTCCGCCTCCCGGCTCCGGTGATCGGGCTGGCGACCGGTTCCTCTCCGCTGGCCGCGTACCAGGAGCTGATCCGGCGTCACCGAGACGACGGGCTGTCGTTCGCGCACGCGACGGCGTACCTCCTCGACGAGTACGTCGGACTGCCCGCGGCGCACCCGGAGTCGTACGCGGCGGTGATCCGGCGCGAGCTCACCGACCACCTCGATCTCGACCCCGCGAGGGTGCACTCGCCGCACGGCGAGGCCGACGACCTCGTGGCCGAGTGCGCTCGGTACGACGCGGCGATCGCCGCGTCCGGCGGCGTGGACCTCCAGCTCCTCGGGATCGGCACCGACGGTCACGTGGGGTTCAACGAGCCGATGTCGTCGCTGTCGTCACGTACTCGGCTCAAGACGCTGACCCAGCAGACCCGCGAGGACAACGCCCGCTTCTTCGCCTCGGTGGACGAGGTGCCCACCCATGTCCTGACCCAGGGACTCGGCACGATCCTCGAGGCGCGACACCTCGTGCTCGTCGCCACCGGCGAGGACAAGGCCGAGGCCGTCGCGGCGGCCGTCGAGGGACCGTTGTCGGCACGCTGTCCGGCGTCGATCCTTCAATGGCACCCCCATGCGACCGTGTTCGTCGACGAGGCCGCGGCGTCGTGCCTCGACTTCGCGGCGTACTACCGCCACGCTCTCGCCCACAAGCCGGCCTGGCAGCCGTTCTGAGCAGGGGCCCCGGCGGTCCGGGGCCCCCTCCCTCAGCCGAGACGGAGTCCGGTCTCCGTCGAGAAGACGTGCACGCGCTCCGGGTCGGCGGTCAGGTTGACGACCTCGCCGATGCGCGGCGGGGTGCGCCAGTTGACCCGGCTGACCAGGGTCTGGTCGTTGTCGCCGTGCTTGGTGTGGCCGTAGGCGAACGCGTCCGAGCCCAGCTCCTCGACCACGTCGACGACGGTCGCGATGCCGCGGTCGCCGAGCGCCATGTCCTCCGGGCGGACACCGAGCGTCACGGTGGAGGCGTCGGTCTGCGCGAGCACCTCACGAGCCACCGGCACGATGGTGTCGCCGACCTTCACCCCGCCGTCGACGACCGGCACCTCGAAGAGGTTCATGGCCGGCGAGCCGAGGAACCCCGCGACGAACACGTTGTCGGGCCGGTCGTACGTGGCGCGCGGCGTGTCGATCTGCTGGAGCAGGCCGTCCTTCATCACCGCGACGCGGTCACCGAGCGTCATCGCCTCGACCTGGTCGTGGGTGACGTACACCGTCGTGGTCTCGAGACGCTGCTGCAGCTGAGCGATCTGGGCGCGGGTCTGCACACGGAGCTTCGCGTCGAGGTTCGACAAGGGCTCGTCCATGAGGAAGACCTGCGGCGAGCGGACGATCGCGCGTCCCATGGCGACGCGCTGGCGCTGGCCGCCGGACAACGCCTTCGGCTTGCGGTCGAGGTACTCGGTGAGGCCCAGCATCGTGGCCGCCTCGGCCACGCGCTTCTTGATCTCGGACTTCGACGTGCCGGCGATCTTGAGCGCGAAGCCCATGTTCTCGGCGACCGACATGTGCGGGTACAGCGCGTAGTTCTGGAAGACCATCGCGATGTCGCGCGACTTCGGCGGGAGGTCGGTCACGTCGCGGTCGCCGATGAGGATCCGGCCGGCGTCGACGTCCTCGAGACCTGCGAGCATCCGCAGCGAGGTGGACTTGCCGCAGCCCGACGGCCCGACGAGGACGAGCAGCTCCCCGTCGGCGACCTCGAGCTCGAGCTGGTCGACAGCCGGGCGCTCCTGGCCCGGGAAGATGCGGGTCGCCTTCTGGAAGGTGACAGGTGCCATGGTGGATACATCCCTTCAGCGGCAGGAACGTGCCGCACGATCCGAGTGAAGTGGAGACGACCCGGGTGGGCCTGCGGCCATTGTTGCCGAGGAAGACTTATTCCGTCCATGGTTCGTTCCGAATCGTGATCCCGGGCCCACGGTCCCCCATAGGCATGCGGGTAGTGTCGGCGCGTGGACTCCCTCTTCGACCCGCCGGCCGAGGCATGGCAGCCGGTCTCGGTCGCGCTGCGCACGCTCCACCGGCTCATGTTCGTCATCTGGATCGGGGTACCCACGGCGATCGCGTGCGTCGCGGTCGCTCTCGTCCTCCAGTGGTGGTGGCTGGTCGCGGTGCTGGCAGCGGCAGGCGTCGCGGGCATCGTCTGGGGCTGGTTCTGGGCCGCCCGCTCCCAGGCCGCCTGGGGCTTCGCGGAGAACGCCGAGGACCTGTGGATCCGCCGTGGGGTGGCGTGGAAGCGCCTCGTCGCCGTGCCGTACGGCCGCGTCCAGTACGTCGACGTGACGGCCGGCCCTCTCCAGCGGGCGTACGGCATCGCCACCGTCTCGCTCCACACGGCGTCGTCCTCGACCTCGGCGGTCATCCCGGGCGTCCCCGCCGACGACGCCGTCCGCCTGCGTGACCGCCTGACCGAGCTGGGCAAGACCCGTGGCTCCGGGATCTGAGTCCCCACGACCGGCCCCGTACGAGCCGGAGAGGCCGGCGGTGACGCAGGGGCAGCGCACCCATCCGGCCAGCGCCTTCGTTCGCGTCTGGCTCTGGGTCGCGGCGGGCCTGTTCGCGTTCGGCCGCGACCTCGTGGAGAGCGGTGGAGACCGCAGCCTGCTCTCCGCCCTGTGGGTCGGCCTGGCGCTCGTCGGCGCGGCGGCCCTGCTGGGTGTCGTCTTCGGCTACCTGTCGTGGCGCTTCACCCGGTACTTCATCGACGGACGCGAGATCCGTATCGAGAGCGGGATCCTGACGCGCAGGTCGAGGCGCGCCCCGTACGAGCGCATCCAGTCCGTGGACATCGCAGAGCCCTTCGCCGCGCGGATCTTCCGGCTCTGCGAGCTGCGCATCGAGCTCGCGGGCGGTGACGACTCGCGGCTGTCCTTGCAGTACCTGCGCCACAGCGACGCCGACCGTCTGCGCCACCTGCTGCTCCAGCGTGCGTACGAGGCGGGCTCCCAGGCCGTGGGTGCGCCTGTGGCAGGCGCGACGACGGACGGCGGGTCGGTCGAGGGCCACGCCGAGGGCGGACCCACCAGCGGCCCGGCGCTCGGACCCCACGTCGACCTGTCTCCGCCGATCCTCGTCGTCCGACCGCTGCGGTTGGTGGTCGCGACCCTGCTGTCGGCGGAGTTCCTCGTTCCCACGCTGATCATGGCCGCGCTGCTCGTGGCCGGGATGCTCTTCCCCGGCTTCGTCATCGTGGGTCTGCTTCCGTTCCTGTTCTGGGTGGCGCAGGTGATCATGTCGCGGGTCGTCGCGCAGTGGGACTTCACGCTCAGACGTGCGCCCACCGGCCTCCACGTGACGCGCGGGCTGCTCTCGCGGATCTCCCAGACCGTCCCGTACGACCGGGTGCAGGCGGTGGTCGTGCACCAGGCCGCGCTGTGGCGCCCGCTGCACCTCCAGCGTGCCGACGTCACTGTCGCCGGGGCCTCGCGCGACACCGACAGCGGTGGCAGCAGCGCGACGCTCGTCCCGGTGGCGACCCCGGACGAGGTGCGGATGGTCCTCGGAGAGCTCTTCGCCGACGTCGACCCTGCCGTCGTCCCCCGCACGCGGGCCCCGAGGCGCTCGTGGCCGTTCGCGCCGATCGGGTGGCGGTTCCGTGCCGCCGGGTCGGACGAGCGGGCGTTCGTCGCCGAGCGGGGATGGGTCACGCACCGCACCGACGTGGTCCCGCATGCCAAGACGCAGTCGGTCGCCGTCACCCAGGGTCCGCTCCAGCGGTGGCGCGGCGTCGCCGACCTCGTCGTGCACACGCCGGACGGGCCGGTCGACGCGACGGGCCGGTCGCTGGCGGCAGACGACGTCCGCGCGCTCGCCACGACGCAGCTGGCTCGGGCCCGTCACGCACGCGAGACCTCCCCGTCCGCGATGTGAAGGGTTCGGGCCGGAATAGCGGGCCGGATTCCGTCCCGAACCCTTCAATTCGGGGCCGGGACCGTCAGCCGCCGGAGGTCGCGTCCTCGGCTGCGGGGTCGATGCGGGCGACCTCGCGGGAGGCCAGCCAGCCGTCGGGAAGCGCGACGCGCTTCGGGCTGCCCTGGCGTCCGCGTGGCTTGCCGAGCTCCGCCTCGGGGTACGGCTCGTCGTGGTCCAGGTCGGCCAGCAGCGCATCGAGGTCGGCCAGGGTGCTGATCGTCGCCAGCGCGTGACGCATCTGGCCACCGGCGCGGAAGCCCTTGAGGTACCACGCGATGTGCTTGCGGAACTCGATGCACCCGCGCTCCTCCCCCATGTCGGCCGCGAGCAGCTCGGCATGGCGTCGCATCCACCCGGCGACCTCCCCCAAGGTGGGCATCACCGTCCGCGTGTCACCGGCGAAGGCAGCCGCGAGGTCGCGGAACAGCCAGGGACGCCCGAGGCAACCGCGCCCGACGACGACACCGTCGGCGCCGGTCTGCTCGACCATCGCGAGCGCGTCCGCCGCCTCCCAGATGTCCCCGTTGCCGAGGACCGGGATGTCGACGGCCTGCTTGAGCGTCGCGATCGACTCCCAGTCGGCACGCCCGGAGTAGTGCTGCGCCGCCGTACGACCGTGCAGCGCGATCGCGGCGCAACCGGCGTCCTGGGCGATGCGTCCGGCGTCGAGGTACGTCAGGTGGTCGTCGTCGATGCCCTTCCGCGTCTTCATCGTCACCGGGACCCCGTACGGCCGGGCGGCGCGGACGGCCTCGGTGAGGATCTCCCCGAGCAGCGTCGCCTTCCACGGGAGCGCGGCACCGCCGCCCTTGCGGGTCACCTTCGGGACGGGACATCCGAAGTTGAGGTCGACGTGGCCGACCCCGTACTGCTCGCACAGGATCCGGACGGCCTTGCCGATGTAGACGGGGTCGATGCCGTACAGCTGCACCGACCGGACCGACTCCGCCTCGGCGAAGCTGAGCATCCGCAGGCTCACCGGGTCGCCCTCGACGATGCCGCGCGACGTGATCATCTCGCACACGTAGAGGCCGGCGCCCTGCTCCGCGCACAGCTGCCGGAACGCCGCGTTGGTCACTCCCGCCATCGGCGCGAGCACCACCGGCGTCGCGACCTCGAGGTCACCGAGACGCAGCGGCGGGCGTACGGGAGCGGTGGTGGGCATGACGTCCATCCTCTCAGGCGCGGGCAACCGGGGGCTCGGTCGCTCGACCTCGGGCGGCTCAGGCTGCGTAGGTCGCCAGGAACGTCGCGATGCGACCGATCGCGTCCTCCAGATCCTCGACCCGGGGCAGCGTGACGAGGCGGAAGTGATCCGGCTGGGGCCAGTTGAAGCCCGTCCCCTGGACGACGAGCAGCTTCTGCTCCCGCAGCAGGTCGAACGCGAACTTCTCGTCGTCCGCGATCGGGTACACCTCGGGGTCGAGCCGCGGGAACATGTACAGCGCTCCCTTCGGCTTCACGCACGTGACCCCGGGGATCGCGGTCAACAGCTCGTACGCCCGGTTGCGCTGCTCGAGCAGCCGACCGCCCGGAAGGAGGAGGTCGTTGATCGACTGCCGCCCACCGAGCGCCGTCGCGATGGCGTACTGCGACGGCACGTTGGGGCACAGCCGCATGTTCGCGAGCATGTTGAGGCCCTCGACGTACGACCGGGCATGGTGCTTCGGGCCGGAGAGGATCATCCAGCCGCTGCGGAACCCCGCCACCCGGTACGCCTTGGACAGGCCGTTGAAGGTGACGCAGAGGAGGTCCTCGGCGAGCGACGCGACACAGGTGTGCTCGGCGTCGTCGTACAGGATCTTGTCGTAGATCTCGTCCGCGTAGACGATCAGGTTGTTCTCGCGCGCGACCTGGACCAGGTCACGCAGCACGTCCGGCGTGTAGACGGCGCCCGTGGGGTTGTTCGGGTTGATGACGACGATCGCCTTCGTCCGGTCGGTCACCTTGGCACGGACGTCGTCGAGGTCGGGGTTCCAGTCGGACTCCTCGTCGCAGCGGTAGTGCACCGCCGTCCCGCCCGCGAGGCTGACCGCAGCCGTCCACAGCGGGTAGTCGGGCATCGGCACGAGCACCTCGTCGCCGTCGTCGAGCAGTGCTTGCATCGCCATGACGATGAGCTCCGAGACGCCGTTGCCGAGGTAGACGTCGTCGACGTCGATCCCGGGCACCCGCTCCTCGTAGTGCTGCACGACCGCGCGACGCGCCGGCATCAGGCCCTGCGAGTCGCTGTAGCCCTGAGCCTGGTGGAGGTTCGCGATCATGTCGACGAGGATCTCGTCGGGCGCGTCGAAGCCGAACGGCGCCGGGTTGCCGATGTTGAGCTTGAGGATCCGGTGACCCTCGTCCTCGAGGCGCTTGGCCTCCTCCAGCACCGGCCCCCGGATGTCGTACAGGACGTCCGCCAGCTTCGTCGACTGCATCACCTCGCGCATGCACACAGCATGCCAGCGTGACTCAGGGCACGGGCCAGGAGACCGGCTTCGAGAGGTCCTCGGTCCGCAGCTGCACCGCAGTGAGCTTCGCGCCCTCCGGCACGAGCAGCACGAAGCACGCCTTCGCCGTCGCGCCCTTGTCGAACGTCTTGGGGAGCGCGCCGCCCGGGCACCGTTCGAACGGCTCCCCCGCGAACGTCGTCGGCGGGAAGTACGTCTTGGTCGAGTCGAACCCGTACACCGGGACCGCGGCGCCGCCGAGCGGGTCGGGCCCGTCGTTGCGCACGTCCACCGACACGTAGTACGGCGTCGAGGCAGCGGCGGCGGCGTCGAGGACGTAGCCGGACAGGTCGCTGGCACGGCCGGCCTTCACCGACGACACCGTGACCGTGAGCGCGCTCGCGGCCTCACCGACCGGGTAGCCGACCGTCGCGGGCTTGCCGACCGCGACCTCGGCGCCCGCCTCGGTGAGCGTCACGCCGTCCGGGAGGTCGACCGCCGAGGTCGACGTCGCGGACCCGCCGGAGGGCTTCTCGTCTGCGCCGCTGCACCCGCCGAGCGTGAGCACCACCGCACCGGCCAGAGCGACGACCGCCGCGCGCCGGCCGGTACGCGACGCCGTCATGCGCCGATCAGGCGCGTCGCGAGGTAGGCCGTGACCTGGTCGAGGGCCACCCGCTCCTGCGCCATCGTGTCGCGCTCGCGGATCGTCACCGCGTTGTCGTCGAGGGTGTCGAAGTCGACGGTGATGCAGAACGGCGTGCCGATCTCGTCCTGGCGACGGTAGCGACGGCCGATCGCACCGGCGTCGTCGAAGTCCACGTTCCAGCTCTGACGCAGCTCGGCGGCGAGGTCGCGCGCCGCAGGGCTGAGGCGCTCGTTGCGCGACAGCGGAAGGACCGCGGCCTTGACCGGCGACAGGCGCGGGTCGAGCGCGAGGACGGTGCGCTTGTCGACGCCGCCCTTGGCGTTGGGGGCCTCGTCCTCGCGGTAGGCGTCGACCAGGAACGCCATGAGCGACCGGTTGACACCTGCTGCGGGCTCGATGACGTACGGGGTCCAGCGCTCGCCGAGCTCCTGGTCGAAGTACGTCAGGTCGTTGCCGGAGTGCTTGGAGTGCGTCCCGAGGTCGAAGTCGGTCCGGTTCGCGCCGCCCTCGAGCTCGCCCCACTCCGAGCCCGCGAAGCGGAAGCGGTACTCGATGTCGACGGTCCGCTTCGAGTAGTGCGAGAGCTTCTCCGACGGGTGCTCGTACAAGCGGAGGTTGTCGGCCGAGACGCCGAGGTCGGTGTACCAGCGCATGCGCTCGTCGATCCAGTACTGGTGCCACTCCTCGTCGGTGCCGGGCTTGACGAAGAACTCCATCTCCATCTGCTCGAACTCACGGGTGCGGAAGATGAAGTTGCCGGGCGTGATCTCGTTGCGGAACGACTTGCCCATCTGGGCGATGCCGAACGGCGGCTTCTTGCGGGCGGCGGCCATCACGAGCGCGAAGTTGACGAAGATGCCCTGAGCGGTCTCCGGGCGCAGGAAGTGCATGCCCTCCTCGGAGTCGACCGGGCCGAGGAAGGTCTTGAGCAGGCCGGAGAACTGGCGCGGCTCGGTCCACTGTCCACGCGTGCCGCAGTGGGGGCACACGACGTCGGACATCGCGACGTCGTCCGGATCGGCGATGCCCTTCTTCTCCGCGTACGCCTCCTGGAGGTGGTCCTCACGGAAGCGCTTGTGGCAGTGCTGGCACTCGACCAGCGGGTCGGTGAACACGTCGACGTGGCCGGAGGCCTCCCACACCTTGCGGGGCAGGATGACCGACGAGTCGAGGCCGACGACGTCGTCGCGGCGCTGCACCATCGAGCGCCACCACTGGCGCTTGATGTTCTCCTTGAGCTCGACGCCGAGCGGACCGTAGTCCCAGGCGGAGCGGGTTCCTCCGTAGATCTCACCGCTGGGGAAGACGAATCCCCGACGCTTGGAGAGGCTGACGACGGTGTCGATGACGGAGGCAGGCACGAGAGAACTCGCTTTCCGGCTGGGTGTCGGCGGGCATGGGCGGAGCACCGTGGTGTCCCGCGCCCGAGTGGGCCGGTCCAGGCTACCGGACGGCACTCCCGCCCCGTCCTGGACCGACCCGTTCCCGGGTCACGCCGACGTGACGTCCTCGCGTCCCGCCGACACCCACGTCGGATCGGCCGACCGACCGCCGACCACGGCAGCCGAGACCTCGTCGAGCGCCGTCATCGCGCCGGCGTCGAGCCGTACGCCGAGGGCGCCGAGGTTCTCGTCGACGCGCTCGGCGCGGCGGGTGCCCGGGATCGGCACGACGGGCAGGCCCCACCGTTCCGCCTGCGCGTGGACCCAGGCGAGCGCGACCTGCGCCGGAGTCGCACCGAGCGTGCTCGCGACCCGGCGCACGGTCTCGACGACGACCTGGTTGGCGTCGAGGTTGCCCGCCTCGAAGCGGGGGAACGTCCGGCGCATGTCGCCCTCGGGGATCTCCGTGCCGACCGACCCGGCGAGGAAGCCGCGCCCGAGCGGCGAGTACGGCACGAAGCCGACGCCGAGCTCGGCCGCTGCCGGCACGACGTGCCGCTCGACGTCGCGGCTCCAGATCGACCACTCGCTCTGGACGGCGGTGATCGGGTGGACGGCGTGCGCGCGTCGCAGCTCGTCCGCGGTGACCTCGGACAGGCCGAGATGGCGGACCTTGCCCTCGGCGACGAGCTCGGCCATCGCGCCCACCGTCTCCTCGAGGGCCACGCGGGTGTCGACGCGGTGCAGGTAGTAGAGGTCGATCACGTCGGTGCCCAGCCGGCGCAGCGACTCCTCGGCGCACTCGCGGACGTACGGGGCGTCACCGCGGGCGGCACGCTCACCGACCCGGATGTTGCCGGCGACGCCGAACTTCGTCGCGACCTGAACCTGACCGGGGCGACGGGTGAGCAGCCGGCCGACGAGCTCCTCGTTGGTGCCGTTGCCGTACACGTTCGCCGTGTCGACGAACGTCACTCCCGCGTCCACCGCGTGCTCCAGCGTCGACAGCGCGCTGTCGGGGTCGGTGCCGCCGTACACGGTGGTCAGCGCCATCGCGCCGAAGCCTTGAGGGCTGGTGCGCAGCCCGTCTCCCAGGGTGATCTCGTCGACGCTCATACCGACGGCCAAGACGTGACGACGCTCACCTATTCCCGTCCGACGGCGCGTCGCTGCCGACGACGTCCTGGTAGGCGTCGGTGTAGGCGCTCGGCTCCTCGACCGCGTGCGCGTACGGGGCGGCCGTCGCGACCTTGACCTCGTACGCGGAGAGCGCGCGGCGGTAGGCACCGACGTTCGCCCACCGGGTGGTGAGCGTCCACAGCGCCGGGTCGTCGAGGTTGCGGCCGGCGAAGCCGTCGACGTATCCGGGACGGGCGGCGAACGCGTCGACCGCGGCGCGGAGCGCGGCGGCGAAGGAGTCAGGACTCTCGGACGGGGCGCGGAAGCGGGTGATGACGAGCACGCGCGCAGCCTAGTGGCGGCTGCGCCCGTACGGCAGGATGGCGGCCATGAGCGATCGGTACGAGCGTCTGCAGTCCGCACGCGGAGCACGGATCGCGCTCCCGCTCGTCGGGGCGGTCCTGCTGGTCGTCGGCCTCTCCGCGCGACCCCTGCTGGCGATCCCCGCGCTGGTCGTGCTGGTCGTGTTCGTCGGGTGGCTGGCGCTGCGCTCCCCCGTTCGCGGCCCGGGCCTCGACCGGTTGCGGCTCCTCGTCCTCGGGATCCTCCTCGCGCTGCTGGCCGGAAGGCTCGTCGGCGCCGTGACATGAAGCACGCCAAATCCATTTTGGGAATGATTCCCAAGTGCAATAGCCTGAGCTCATGCTTCCCGGATCCTCAGTGCGACGCGCGCTCTCCCAGCGCGTCCTCGCCACGCTCTCCGTCGTTCCCCTCACCGTCGGGCTGGCAGCGTGCGGATCCGACGGTTCGGGCGGCGCGGACGACACCCTGCGGATCTCGGCCGCGGCGTATCCGTTCGCGTACGCGGCCGAGCGCATCGGAGGCACGATGGTGGACGTGGACAACCTGACCAGTCCCGGCGTGGAGCCGCACGACGCGGAGCTGACGCCGCGCCAGCTCGGCGAGATCCGCGACTCCGACCTGGTGGTCTTCCTCGACGGCTTCCAGCCGCAGGTCGACGCCGCGATCGAGCAGGCGGACCTCGACAAGCAGGCCCTCCTCGACGTCGCCGACGTGGTGACGCTCCTCGACGCCTCCGACGACGGTCACACCCACGTCGAGGGCGAGGAGGACCATGCAGACGAGGACCACGCCGACGAGGGTCACGACCACGGGGCGGTCGACCCCCACGTGTGGCTGGACCCGATGCGCATGAAGGCCGTCGCCGACGCCGTCGCCGACCGCCTGGCAGACCTCGATCCCGACAACGCCGAGACCTACCGCGAGAACGCGGCCACCTTCGACGAGGAGCTGACCGCGCTCGACTCCGACTTCCGTACGGGCCTGGCACAGTGCGAGACCCGCACCTTCGTCACGAGCCACGCCGCCTTCGGCTACCTCGCAGACGCGTACGACCTGGAGCAGGTCGCGATCGCAGGGATCGAGCCCAACACCGAGCCGTCGACCCAGCAGCTCGCCGCGATCGTCGACCTCGTGAAGTCCGCCGGAATCACGACCGTCTTCACCGAGGAGCTCACGAGCCCTCGGACGGCGGACACGATCGCCCGTGAGGCGGGCGTGACGACCGCCGTCCTCTCCCCCATCGAGGGACTGAGCGACGACACGGAGGACGAGACCTACCTCTCGCTCATGCGGCAGAACCTCGCTGCCCTCAAGAAGGCGAACCGTTGCTCATGACCGAAGCCGCCCCGCTCGCCGTCAAGGACCTGCACGTCTCCCTCGCCGCCCGCGAGGTCGTACGCGGCGTGTCGCTGACGATCGCGCCGGGGCAGTTCGTCGTGCTTCTCGGGAGCAACGGCTCAGGCAAGACGACGTTGATGCGGGCCGCGATGGGGGTGATCCCGGCGGCCTCCGGAGAGGTACGGCTCTTCGGCACACCGCTGCGCCGGTTCCGCCAGCACCAGCGCATCGGCTACGTCCCGCAGCGGTCCACAGCGGCCGCGGGCGTGCCGTCCACCGTGCACGAGGTCGTGATGAGCGGCCGCCTCTCGCGCCGGCCGTTCGCCGGCCTGGCCTCGCGCGACGACAAGGCCGCCGTCGACGAGGCGCTCGCGCTCGTCGATCTCTCCGAGTACGCGAAGACGCCCGCCTCCGAGCTGTCCGGCGGGCAGCAGCAGCGCGTCATGATCGCGAGAGGGCTCGCGTCCCGCCCGGACCTGCTCGTGATGGACGAGCCGACGGCCGGCGTCGACGCCCGGAGCCAGCTCGGGCTCGCCGAGCTGTTCGGCCGGCTGCTGTCCGAGGGACGCACGATCTTCATGGTCGCCCACGAGCTGGGCCCGTTCGAGCCGATGATCGACCGTGCGGTCGTTCTGCGCGACGGGAGGATCGCCTACGACGGGCCCTGCTCCGGCGGCGACCTCGCCGCAGAGGCCGAGCCCCACAACCAGCACCATCCGCACCTCACGGTCCCCCAGCACCACGTGGGCATCGAGGAGTCGGGAGCGTGGCCGGCATGAACGAGATCCTCTCGTACGACTTCATGCGGATGGCGCTCCTGGCTGCCGTCATCACCGGCCTGACCGCTCCGGCGATCGGGACGTACCTCGTCCAGCGCCGACTCGCCCTCCTCGGCGACGGGATCGGCCACATCGCCCTGACCGGCGTGGCGGCCGGCCTCCTCACCAACACGCAGCCGCTGGTGACCGCCGTGATCGTGAGCATCCTCGGTGCGGTGACGATCGAGCTGCTGCGCATGTACGGCCGGACCAGCGGGGACGTCGCGCTCGCCCTGCTCTTCTACGGCGGCATCGCCGGTGGCGTCATGCTCACCAACCTCGCCGGCGGCTCCGCGGCGACGCTCAACGGCTACCTGTTCGGGTCGATCACGACGATCGACAGCACTGACCTCGTCATCGTCGTCGCCCTCGGCGCCGTGGTGATGGTGCTCGCCGGAGGCCTGTCGCCGCAGCTGTTCGCCGTGTGCCAGGACGAGGAGCACGCCCGCGTCTCCGGCGTCCCCGTCCGGGCGTACGCGCTGCTCATCGCCGTGCTCGCCGCGGTCACCGTCACGGTCTCCATGCGGACGGTCGGACTGCTCCTGGTCTCGGCCCTGATGGTGATCCCGGTCGCCGCCGCGCAGCAGCTCACCCGCAGCTTCCGCGGCACGTTCCTCCTGGCGATGGTGATCGGGACCCTGGCCGCCGTCGCCGGCGTCCTCGGCAGCTACCAGATCAACACGCAGCCCGGTCCGACCATCGTCATCGTGGCGCTCGCGGTCTTCCTCGTCGTGGCGCCGATCGGCCACCTCGTCCGCGCCCGCCGACGCCCCCCGACACCCGCAGCCGAGCCCGTGGAGGAGACGGCATGACAGAGACGCCCGTACGCACGACCCGCCAGCGCCGTGCGGTGGCGGCGGTGATGGACGACCTCGACGGCTTCGCGAGCGCCCGCGAGATCCACGACGTGCTGCGCGACCGCGGCGAGTCCGTCGGACTGTCCACCGTCTACCGCAACCTCCAGGCGCTCGCCGATGCCGACGAGGTCGACCAGCTGCGCAGCGACGACGGCGAGACCCTCTACCGCCGGTGCCGCACCGACGACCATCACCACCACCTCGTCTGCCGTGAGTGCGGCCGGACCGTGGAGGTGTCGGGGCCCGCGCTCGAGCGGTGGGTCGAGCAGGTCGGTGGCGACCACGGCTTCCGGCAGATGTCGCACACCCTCGAGATCTTCGGGACCTGCGACCGGTGTGCGTGATCCTCGACGAGGCCGACTGGCGGCAGCGAGCAGCGGCATACCGTGACCGCGCCGAGCCGTTCGTCGCCGGTCGGCGGGACCGGCGCTCCCGCGGCGAGAAGCACCCGGTCGACGACTTCCTCTTCGAGTACTACGGCTACTCCCCCGCCCGTCTGAGCCGTTGGCACCCCGGGGTCGGCGTGCTGCTCACCGGGGACGTCTCCGAGTACGCGGCGCTGGGGTCGTACCGCACGGTCACCCTCGACGACGGCCGGACGGCGGTGGGCGCGGACACCGGCCGGCTCGCCGGGCGACGGGAGGGCCTCGAGTGGATCCGCGGGCTGCTCGCCGCGACAGCCGGGCGTCCGGCGCGGCTGGACTGCTTCGGCCTCCACGAGTGGGCGATGGTCTATCGGCAGACTCCCGAGGAGGTCCGCCACACGGCGTGGCCGCTGCGCCTGGGCTCCGCCGGGACCGACGCCGTCGTCGAGGCGCACCAGCTGCGCTGCAGCCACGTCGACGCCTACCGGTTCTTCACGCCCGACGCGGCGCCGCGCAACACGATGGCACCGAGCCGCGCGACGCAGCAGGCGCTGGAGCAGCCGGGCTGCCTCCACGCCACCATGGATCTTTACAAGTGGGCGATGAAGCTCGCCCCGTACGGGGACTCCGACCTCCTCCTCGACTGCTTCGCCCTCGCTCGCGACGTCCGCGAGCTCGACATGCGCGCCGCACCGTACGACCTGGCCGCGCTCGGCTACCCACCCGTACGGATCGAGACGGTCGACGGCAAGGCGGAGTACGTCCGGCTGCAGCGGGCCCATGCGGAACGTGCTGCTGACCTCCGCACCCGCCTGCTCGCCGACTTCGACCGGGTGCTGGCCGCGGCCTGACCTGGCCCGCAACGTCATACGCACGGTGGGTTCCGACCCTCGATCCGCATGACGCCCCGGGCGGCGCTCGGCGGCCGAGACCGCGCGGATGGAGAGCCGCCGTCTGCTCTCCATCCGCGCCGCCCTGCCCACGGTGCCGCCTTCGGCGGGTGACGGTCAGGGTTCTGCTCGGGCTGACCGCAACCGTGACGCGTCCGTTCCGCGGACGAGACGCCTGCACACCACCCCGTTGTCCCGCTAAGGTCTCTCTTGTCACCTAAGTTTATCTACTTAGTGAACGCTCAGCGAGACGACGCCTGGCACCCCGGGGAGAAGCGAGGGCACGTGAACACCTTGACGCAGGACAGCTCGACACCCGGGCTGGTGCTCCGCACGGTGCTGCACCAGGGGGTTGCCTTCCGCGACCAGATCGCCGAGGCCACCGGGCTCAGTGCCGCCACGATCGGACGCCAGGTGACGGCCCTCGTCCGCCGCGGACTGTTGCGCGAGCGCCCCGACTGCACCCGGTCGGGGCACGTCGGACGTCCGAGCATCCCCGTCGAGGTCGACGACCGCCTGCTCGCGACCGGCGCCGTCCACATCGGCCGGCTGGTCACCACGGTCGCCGTCACGGACCTGCACGGGCGGGTCCTGGGCGTCTCGCACCTCCCCACCCGCGGCAACGATGCCGACCTGGTGAAGGCCGCGGCCCGTCGCCTGATCGGGCTGCACGCCGGAATCGGCGACCGCACCCTCATCGCTGCGGCGGTCGTCGCCCCGTGGGAGGCCCTCGACCGCTCGCCGGCCGTGGCGGGCAGGACGCTGCGCGACACCACGACGCTGCCGACGTCGACCGCCGACCACGTCGCCGCGGTCGCCGCGGCCGACCTCCTCTACTCCCCCGAGCACGGGCACGGCACGACCACGTACGTGTACGCCCGCGAGACGGTGGGGGTCGCCACCGTGCACGACGGCGTGATCCCCTCCGGCGGGCGTCGTACGGGGAGCGTCACGCACCTCCCGACCACGTCAGACGCCGTCTGCTCCTGCGGCGCGCGTGGGTGCCTCGGCGCCACCGTCGCCGCGATCGGCCCCCGGGCTGCCGCCGCCGGACTCGTCGAGCGGCCGGACGTCGAGCTGGTCCATGCGGCGGCGCTCGCGGGCGACCTCGCCGCGCACGCCCTCCTCGTCGAGCGCGCCGAGCACCTCGGCCGTGCGGTCGCCGTCGTCCGCGACCTCCTCGACCCCGACCGCGTCGTCCTCGCGGGCCAGGCGTTCACGGCGTACCCGGCAGCCGCGTCGGTCGTGCTCGAGTCCTTCCGCCGCACCACCGGGCTCGGGCCTGTGCCGATCACGCTGTCGCGGTTCGGTGCCGAGGTCCAGGCCGCGGCGGCGGGCGCGATCGCGCTCGGACCGATCTACCGCGACCCGCTGGCGGCGCTGGACCGCCACGAGCGCCTTCTCCAGCGCACCCGCAATGCACGCCGCGCACGGACCACGAGTGGACCGGTCCGCCTCCAGCCTGCCTGAGGCGCGCACAGATACGTTCCTCATCTGGTGACATCGAGGTCCCGCCGAGTCCCGAGGGGCGAGACGACTTCTTCCCTGCCAGGATGCTGCTGCGAGAGGATCCCAGCACTGCCCAGCACGAGGAGCGGCCATGTTTCCGCGCACATCCATCGGTATCGCAAGTATCGCCACACTCCTCGCCGTGTCTGCACCGGCGAGCGCCACGACACAGCCGAGCGCCGCAGCTGCGGCAGCGGTCGCGGTCGACGTCCCGTCCAAGATCACCACCAAGCACTGGGACGGGATCTCCGACTTCCGTCAGGGATCCTGGGACGGCGTCCGGCCGGGAGCCGGGGGCGCCCTGGTCGTCTCACCACGTACGGACCAGACCACCACGTACACCGACCCGTACGGCGACGGCACCGCCAAGACGTACGAGTACGGCAGCTGGACCTCACCGGTCGTCACCCCCGGCTACAAGATCGACGAGTCGATCACCTCCTGGAACGCGATCACCCCGACCGGCACCTTCGTCGAGACCACGTTCCGGGGACAGCGCCCCGACGGCACGTGGACGAAGTGGTACGTCATGGGGCGCTGGGCATCCGGCGACGACTTTGCGGCGGGCGACATCCACCGCACCTCGCTCGACGGTCAGGGCGACGCAGACGCCAACATCTGGACCGACACGTTCTCGGCGCGGACCGGCAAGGAGCCCGTCGCCTACCAGACTCGCGTGACGCTCCTGCGCCCCGAGGGCAGCCGCGCGACTCCCCGGCTCGACGGCGTCACGACGATGACCAACGAGCTCCTCGGCGGGGACGACGGGGTCACCAGCGACTTCACGCTCGGACGGCACGTCGAGCTCGCCGTGCCGCGGTTCTCGCAGAACATCCACAAGGGCGAGTACCCGGAGTTCGGCGGCGGCGGTCAGGTCTGGTGCTCCCCCACCTCGACCACGATGGTCCAGTACTACTGGGGCAAGCGGTACGAGGTCCCGCGCAGCGAGCTGCGTGACATCGTCGCGCCCAACGGCGACCCGCAGGTCGACTACGCCGCGATCAAGACCTGGGACTACACGTACGAGGGAGCCGGCAACTGGCCCTTCAACGCTGCGTACGCCCACACCTTCGGGCTCGACACGTTCGTGACGCGGCTGAGGTCGCTGGCGGAGGCGGAGCGCCTCGTCGCGGCCGGCATCCCCGTGATCACGTCGCTGTCGTGGGACCTGGACGAGATGCCCGAGGCCGGGTACGAGACCAACGGCCACCTCATGGTGATCGTCGGCTTCACCGCGGACGGCGACCCGATCCTCAACGATCCGGCGTCGAGCAGCAACGAGGCGGTCCGCAACGTCTACACCCGCGAGAACTTCGAGAAGGTGTGGCAGGACTCGACCGGCGGCGTCTCGTACCTCTACCACCCGTCCCACGTGAAGCTCCCCCGCGGCGCCACGAACTGGTGACCCGCTGACGAGCGTCTCGACGACGAACGTCTCGACATCGCGTACGCCGGAGCAACGGCGATGTCGAGACGTTCGTCGGGAAGATGTCAGGAGGCGTGGCGGCGCAGCCCGTACGTGAACGCGTCGAGCAGCGCCTCCCACGACGCCTCCACGATGTTGTGCCCGACGCCGACCGTCGTCCACGTGTCGGTGCCGTCGGTGGTGCTGATGAGCACGCGGATCCCGGCGTCGGTGCCACCGCTCTCGTCGAGGATGCGGACGCGGTAGTCGTTCAGCCCGAACGACGCGACGCCCGGGAACGCCCGCTCGATCGCCTGCCGGAGCGCGTGGTCCAACGCCGAGACCGGCCCGTTGCCCTCCCCCGTCACCACGTAGCGCTGCCCACCGGCCACGATCTTGACCGTCGCCTCCGAAGGGGCCTCCTCCCCGGCCGCGTGGTGCGACTCGGTGATGACACGCCACGACTGGACGTCGAAGTAGGACGGGCGCTCACCCTCGACCATCTCGGCGAGCAACAGCTCGAACGACGCGTCGGCCGCCTCGAAGGTGTAGCCGGCCTGCTCGCGCTCCTTGACGACGTCGGTGACCCGTCCGAGCGTCTCGGTGTCGCCGGCGAGGTCGAACCCGAGCTCCTTGCCCTTGAGCTCGATCGTCGCCCGGCCCGCCATCTCGGAGACCAGGAGGCGCATGTCGTTGCCGACGAGCTCGGGGTCGATGTGCTGGTACAGGTCGGGATCGACGCGGATCGCGCTCGCGTGCAGGCCCGCCTTGTGCGCGAACGCGGAGACGCCCGTGTACGGCTGGCGAGCCGCAGGCGGATAGTTCGTCACCTCCGCGACGGCGTGCGCGATCCGGCTGGCCTCGCGCAACGCCCCTGCGGGAAGGACCTTCTGCCCGAGCTTGAGCTCGAGGTTCGCCACGCACGTCACCAGGTCGGCGTTGCCGGTCCGCTCGCCGTACCCGTTGACGCAGCCCTGCAGGTGGCTCGCTCCGGCGGCGACGGCGGCGAGCGAGTTCGCGACCGCACAGCCGGTGTCGTTGTGCGCGTGGATGCCGAGGCGTGCACCGGTCTCCGCCGCGACGTCCGCGACGATCTCGCCGACCCAGTGCGGGAGCATCCCGCCGTTGGTGTCGCACAGCACGACGACCTCCGCACCGGCCTCCGCTGCCGTACGGACGACCTCCAGGGCGTACGCGCGGTTGGTCCGGTAGCCGTCGAAGAAGTGCTCGCAGTCGAGGAAGACCCGCTGGCCGTTCGCACGCAGGTGGCTCACCGTGTCGCGGACCATCGCGAGGTTCTCCTCGAGCGAGGTGCGCAGCGCCAGCTCGACGTGACGGTCGTGGCTCTTCGCCACCAGCGTCACCACGGAGGCACCGGACTCGCGCAGCGCCGCCACCAGGGGGTCGTCTGCGGCGGCGACACCGGCCCGTCGCGTCGCACCGAACGCCGCGAGGGTCGCGTGCCGCAGCGTCAGCTCCGTACGGGCCCGGGCGAAGAACGCGGTGTCCTTCGGGTTGGAGCCTGGCCACCCGCCTTCGATGTAGCCGACCCCGAGCTCGTCGAGGTGGCGCGAGATCACCAGCTTGTCGGCGACGGAGAGGTTGAGCCCCTCCTGCTGGGCGCCGTCGCGCAGCGTCGTGTCGTACACGTGGAAGGCGGGATCCGTCTGGGTCTGCACGGACTCGGTCATCTCGTTCTCCTGCTCAGGGCGTGGTTCCGGCGACTCCTCCCGAGCGGACTGGCGTGCCCGCCCATAAAAAATGCCCCTCGGAGTACGAGAGGCTGCGCGTCGGACCCGGGAGGTGGGTCAGACGCGCTGACTAATGACGACGCCGAACACGGAAAGCATGAGCCCACCCTAGACTGGTTCGACCATGACTTCCATGACAACCCCCGAGTCGGCATCCAACCTGACGGTGCGCCTGGCGAGCCGTCCCGAGGGTGAGCCGACCCCCGAGAACTTCGCGACGGCCGAGGAGTCGCTTCCGACACCTCGCGACAACGAGCTGCTGCTGCGGACGATCTACCTGTCGCTCGACCCGTACATGCGTGGCCGGATGTCCGAGGCCGAGTCGTACGCCGCGCCGGTGCCGGTCGGCGGCGTGATGGAGGGCGGGACCGTCTGCGAGGTGATGGCCGCGAACACCGACATGTTCGACGTGGGTGACATCGTCCTCGCGCACACCGGTTGGCAGCAGTACGCCGTCGCCTCCGACCGCGTGGTCCGCAAGATCGACCCGACCCGGGCTCCCATCACGACCGCGCTGGGCGTTCTCGGGATGCCCGGCTTCACCGCGTACGCCGGGCTGCTCGTCATCGGCGACCCGAAGCCGTCGGAGACGGTCGTCGTCGCGGCGGCCGCCGGGCCAGTCGGGTCCGCAGTCGGTCAGATCGCGCAGATCAAGGGCGCTCGCGCGGTCGGGATCGCGGGCGGCCCCGCCAAGGTCGAGTACCTCAAGAAGGAGCTCGGCTTCGAGGTCGCGCTCGACCACCGCTCCCCCGACTTCGTCGACGCTCTCGCAGCGGCGACGCCGGAGGGCATCGACGTCTACTTCGAGAACGTCGGTGGCGCGGTCTTCGACGCGGTGCTGCCTCGCATGAACGAGTTCGGGCGCATCCCGGTGTGCGGGCTGGTCTCGCAGTACAACGCCACCTCGCTGCCGGACGGCCCCGACCGCGTCCCGATGCTCATGAGCCGCATCCTCACCAAGAGCCTCACCGTCCGCGGCTTCATCCAGCGCGAGTTCGTTCGCGCGCACTACCGCGACTTCCAGCAGGACATGGCGGACTGGCTGACCAACGGCAAGGTGCGTTATCGCGAGGACGTCGTCGAGGGTCTCGAGAATGCCCCCGACGCGTTCATCGGGATGCTGCGCGGTGACAACTTCGGCAAGCTCGTGATCAAGGTCGGCGACGACCCGACGGCAGGCCCTCCGGCCGCGACGACCGCCTCGTGAGCGGTCCCGTCCCCGTCCCGGAGTCCGTCTCTGCGCTGTACGTGGTGCTCACCGACGAGCCGCTGGACCCCGACGCCGCCGCACCGCCCGTCCCGCCTCCGAGCCTGCTGCTGGCACGTGGGTCGAGCCCGAAGGCCGTGCGCTTCGCCGAGACGCTCCCGTACGCGACCGCCGTGTCCGCCGAGTCGGCACCCGGTGACGCGCTGGACACGCAGCGGCGTGCGCAGGAGGCGGCCCGTGCGCTGGCCGCCGAGCACGTCGGTGTCGTCGTCGATGCGGCGGTCCCTCGCCTTCTGTCGGCTCCCCCGCACCCCGACCTCGTCCGCGCGAGCGACTGGTTCGTCCTGGAGCACCCGGCCGAGGACGTGTCGACCACGCATGGCCTGACGCGGTTCGGGCTGCCGGAGCTGATCGTGTCAGGGGTGGAGGCGAGCCTGCTGCCGATGTACGACGCGGTGCTCACCGGCATCGCGCAGCGCATGATCGAGGAGTGGCCCGACAACGATCCCGTCGGACCGGCGACCATCACGCTGCGCGACGTGGCCCGAGGGTACGGCGACGCCTCGGCCGGCGGTGACGACCCGACGCTGTCGCGCAGCGTGGCGGTGACGCTGGCCTACGACGACGTCGAAGACCGGATCGTCGTCAGCCTGCACGACGATCCGGCCTCGGCACTGTTCTTCTAGACCGGCTCAGTCTTCTCGACCGGCACAGTCTTCTCGTTCAGATCAGGCGACGCGGTGCATCCACCCGTGGGTGTCCGGCGTGCGGCCGTACTGCAGGTCGATCAGCGCCTCGCGGATCGCCATCGTCACCTTGCCGCCCTCGCCGTCGCTGCTCACGACCTCGCCACCGTCCCAGCGCAGCGCGCCGACCGGCGTGACGACCGCGGCGGTGCCGCAGGCGAACACCTCGGTGACACGCCCGCTCGACACACCGTCGATCCACTCGTCGATGCCGAAGCGGCGCTCCTCGACCGTGTGGCCGAGGTCGCCGGCGATGGTGCCGATCGCGTCCCGCGTGATGCCCTCGAGGATCGAGTCGCTCGCCGGCGTGACGATCGTGCCGTCGTCGTGGACGAAGTAGAGGTTCATCCCGCCGAGCTCCTCGATGTAGGTGTGCTGCTCGGAGTCGAGGAACACCACCTGCTCGCAGCCGTGCTCGGCGGCGATCTGCTGAGG
>Ga0233372_1000016_pt1 | contig 77265 bp, 72 predicted proteins | sample ElkDunMinimDraft_4_FD_191538 | JGI IMG/M metagenome (GOLD analysis project Ga0233372, IMG submission 191538) | Fecal eukaryotic communites from dung pellets of Tule Elk in California, USA - Elk Dung D8 | ecosystem: Host-associated > Mammals > Digestive system > Large intestine > Fecal | place... | reverse complement strand
CAACTATTGAGTTTTACCTAAGTTCCTGTAGAACTCCATTACAACCTACTTTGTAATATACCTTATTCCATAAGGACAGTCAAGCAATTTCAGCATAAAAAAAATCAGAAAAATTGAATTGTATCTAAAGATTTTGGCCAGTTTTTTGGTGCTTTAGAATATCCAAAATGACTATAAATTTCTGAAAATTCTTTATCTGCAATGTTTAACAAACAAACTGTTGAGCGAGGGATTATTGAACTTATTATTTTATTCTTATGAACTCTGGCATTTGCGGCTGTAGAGCAATAACGCACATACATTCCTTTTTGAATTTTACTAAACCCTTCTTTTTCTAAATGCTTTGTAAACAAAAGCATATTTTGCCTACCACTTTTACAATATCTTGGAAAATCAAAAATAGCAACTACCCACATACAATCCTCGGATAAACAATATTCTTTGTTTCACCCATTAAAAATTTTGTGACTGACGCTGTTGTATAACTCAAACAAGTATTTAATTGCACCATTTGTTCGCCTAAAGGAACACTTGTATAAAATAATTCTAAGAACATGCCTTTTATATTTTTATTCAAAGTCTTTTGTTTTGTACAAAATAATTTATATACAATTTGATCTACAAAAGGTCTATAAGGTTCCATAATATCATCTGCTAAAGGAAACGCATTGTAATAATTCCGATGAAAAATTCCTAGGGAAGGTAGTAATCCACTTGACATTAGTGCTCGTGCTATTGCGGCTCGCAATAAAGCATACCCATAATTCAATTGATTGTTTGGGTATTCCCCAAATCTATCACGGATAAAATTTTTCCCAAAGAGTTCTTTCCAATAAAATTGCGCCGCTAGTCCTTCTCTGTTGCTTGAATCTCCACTTAAAACACTTGATGCGTATTTAAACATTTTTTCATTCTTTTTATTTAGAGATTTTAAAAACAACGCTTGGTTTTTAATTTTAGCCTCAACTATATTTTTCCACATTTGCTTTTTCAAAGGTTGCGATGCATTTAGTTGTAACCTGAAATATTTTTCCTGCAATGAATTGGAATCTAAATTCATTAACATAGATACAGGCATGTGTTTTTCATTACAATAAACAACGGCAACATTATATTCTGAAAGTTTTGCTATAAGCGGTGTCGTTAACGATGCTGAATGATTATCTATAAGTATTGTTCCAATATCTTCAATCGCTCTAAAACATACTTCGTCCGGATTTTCTTTGTATGCGATTTTTAATAAAGAATTGTGCAATGATAATTGAACAGGGTTTTCAAAAACAAGCGTTTGCTTAGGCATATTAGCTCCTTAATTATATATGATTCCCTCTAGACAAAATAAGTTTATTTTGTTACTTGTTTTCAGATTACTTTAGCCTTTTAGGAAGCAAGAGTAAAAAACTAATTATGGCAAACAACATTTGCGTCGTTTGCCACCTGTCTATTAGCCGATTTACAAGTTTTTAGAATCTAAAGAGCAAGCCAAAACGCATTTGGCCATCGCGAACACCTTCGTTATCGCCTACGTCTTTAATAGAAGAAAAGTCAAATTGAAAAACATCCGAGAGCATAAAGCCAAAGCCTAAATCAACTTCTTGGCGTTTACCTGTTTTATCGTAAAGATAACCTACACGTAAAGCAACTGTGTTTGCATAAATGTATTCCATACCAACATTGAATACACCTTGCAATAACGAGTTCTTTGCAGCAGTTAAACCATCCCCACCAAGCTCAGGTTCTACAATAGATTTCCAAGCTGAAATGTAGAATGGCTCTGGGTTTCCTTTATCATCATCAATAATAACTTCACGATTATAATCCCCAGCAATAACTAATTTATGGTCTGCTAATGTTAACAAATCATACGCAAGTCCTAAACGCCATGTCAAAGGGATTGGGTCTTCATTTGTTTTATCGACATAATAAACACTTGGACCAATATTATTCAAAACAACCGCAAAACTTAAATCTTCAACGAATAAATCTTTTTTCAGAACGCCAACATCAAACGCATAACCTAATGTCGTTGCCTTTTCGCCACCAACAGAAGCCCCGGAACTTAAATCAGAATAAAAAAGCTTAGCAGTCAAACCTAAACCCCAGCCTCGCCCAAGCGAAGTTCCATAACTAAAGCCACCAACAATTTCATAACTATTATGAGCAACTAAATCATCAGAAGTATATTCATCAGAAACAACAGTTGAGCCAAAAGAAACAAAGTTCAAGAAAAATCCCAACGTTCCCCATTCAGCAACAGGAACTGTCATCGCAGCATACAAATGATAAAGGTCCGGAATATTTAAAACAGGAAGCAGTTGTTCGTAAAAGAAAACCAATTGGTAGTCAGCATCTTTATAAAGTTCCATACCAGCATTTGTACTAAACCAAACATCGTTACCTTGCGGCAAAACAGCATAAACATGATTATCAGAAAGACCATTTCCAGAATGGTAATGGTTCCATTCATCATCCTGCTTTTTTTCTTCTTCGCCAGGCCGGCGTTCTAGTTCAGCTTTCTTGCCACTTGCCGTTGCATAATCTGGCAAGTAACGCCAAACACCTTTATTGGTTGCAATCCATACAGCACCTTTACGGTCAACTGAAATGTCATTTACAATATTATCTTCAAAACGAACTTGTTCCCATTTTCTCAAATTAAAATGTGAAAGTCCGCCTTCATGAGCAGCCCAAACATGGCCAGAGCTATCAACGACAATAGCATTTGGTTCTAAATTAAAAATTCCATCTTCTTCTGTGAAAAGGCTCCAACGATCTTTATCATTGTTACTCTTTTTTGGAATCAATCGGGCAATACCCGCTCCATGCACAGAGACATAAAGTTCTTTTCTTAATTCAGACCAAGCAAGCCCGCGGATATCTTGTTTAGGTAACACCACACCTTTGCGTTCTACCGTTCCATTTCTGTAAGAAAAGAGACCATCATTTGTACCAACCCAAAGTGTAGCCCCTTGATTTGCAAGTGCTGTAATACGTACTTTACCCAGTTCAGATTCAAATGATTTCCAAGAACGACCATCAAAGCGGAACAAACCTTTTGGCGTACCTACCCAAAGTTTTTCAGTTCTGGTTTCATATAAAAGAGCTGTAATAGTATCTTTTACAACAAGGTTCCAAGGAATTTTTACATCTACCAAAAACGATTCATCGGCAGCACTTTCTATGCCATTATATTTTTTCACTTGACGCACATATTCATCAAGACCGCGTTCAGTACCTGCAAAAACACGAACCGCATCTCTGATTTTTGCATTGCCTTCAAGTTCTACTTTATGGTATTCCACCCAATCATCGCCATCATATTTTAAAATACCAGCAACAGTCCCTGCCCACAATTCACTTTTAGAGAAAAAGCCAGGGCGTGTTCTTGCAGAAAGTTTCGTAAACTGCGGTGCGTTTTTAGAACTGGCTGGGTAAGAAACCATCCATTCATCAGAAAGAGGTCCAAAAGCAAGGCCCGCTGGGTTATAATACATTGCAGTCGCATCGTCTGCAACAGCTGCACCGACTTCTCCCATACCAAGCTGACGCGTGCCCACTGGCATTTGAAGAGTAATAATCGCCGAACCGGCTGCCGAAGCTAAAACAGGAAAAAGAAATACAAGAAAGAAAAAATACTTACGCAAATTGTCTCCAATCGGGCACATGATACACACCATTGTCTGGAACCACAGCCTTCCAACCTGATTTTCCTGGGTTTTCCCAAGGTAATTTCGGCATCAAGCGACAATCGCAGCCAAAAACATAAGGCGGAAGCAATTCAGCATGATTTCGAATCTGTTCCCGAGTAATAAAATTTTCTTCGTTCAAGAATTTACAATATTGCTTGCCTTTCGGACCAAGTTCAATACGATAAGTTACAGTTCCATTTCTATCGCCTTCATCAATAATCCGAATGGTTTCTTCGTAAGTTTTTTGCCATTGTTCAAAATAGCGTGACTTTTCTTCTTCAGAAATATTTTGAGAAGAAAGCCATTTTTTCAAATCTGTTTCAGAAGGCTTTACAGATTCCATAGAAAGTCTTGCAGGGCGAACCACAACTGCATATTGACCAGATACATCTATAGGTGGTGGTGCTTCTTCTTTTTCTTCAGCACTATGAATAACTACATAAGCCCCGATCGCTGCCAAAATGATCGAAAGCACAATAATAGTCACAACAATTAAAATAACAGATAAATCCATATTAAAAAACAATCTATAGTTTTTTACAAAACTAGCATTTTCTATTTTTGGAGAAAGGTAATTTTATGTTGAAAAACGTTTTTTTTGCATTTCTTTTAGCATCTACGGCTCTTTATGCCATTCCTTTTGAGTACCAAATTCTGAAACCGGGACAAGGCGACACTATTCGGTCGGGACAATTAATCAAAGTCCATTATAAAGGTTGGCTTTCAGACAGCACTTATTTTGATAATTCCTACGAAAGAGGTGAGCCTCTTGAATTTTCTCTCGGTACTGGCCAAGTGATTCCTGGTTGGGATAAAGGCCTTGTCGGCATGCGCGTTGGAGAAATCCGCAAATTAAACATCCCTTACGAATTAGGCTATGGTGACCGTGCGATAGGGCCTATTCCAGCGAAATCAGATCTTTATTTTGAAGTAGAGCTTGTTTTTGCTGAAAAGCCTTTACCACCAGATACTTTACCAAAAGACATTTCCAAAATGCCTTGGAAAGAACTTGTTCCCGGCGTTAAAGTTATTGATGAAAAAACAGGTTCTGGTGAAGCAACAAAACCGGGTACTAAAATTAAACTCCACTACACCGGCTGGACTTTTTCTGGCAGAAAATTCAGCAGTTCAAAAGATTTAGGACGCCCTCTTGAAACACTTCTCGGAGCTGGCAAGTTTATCCCTGGTGTAGAAGTTGGCTTGGAAAACTTAAAACCAGGAGCTATCCGTTGGTTGCAAATCAGCCCTGCTATGGGTTATGGAGCAAAACCATTTTCTATGATTCCTCCAAACTCAACTCTTCTTTTCCGCATGGAAATCCTTGATGCTGAAAAAGACGAAGCATTAGCAGAAACAATGGACTTTTTCCCAGACACTTCCGCTTTAGAATTTAAAGAAGGACCTGAAGGCTTGCGTTATGCTGTAATTAAAACAGGTGAAGGCGAACCTGCTGTAACCGGAAAAGTGGCACGCGTTCATTATACAGGTTGGCTACAAAACGGCACCAAATTTGACAGTTCAAGAGAACGCGGTCAAGAATTCGCATTCCCACTTGGTGGTGGTCGCGTTATAAGAGGCTGGGATTTAGGTGTTGAAGGTATGTTGCCTGGTGAAAAAAGAATTTTAATTATTCCTCCTGGACTCGGTTACGGTAGCCGTGGTGGTGGTCCTATTCCAGGAGACGCTACTCTCATATTCGCAGTTGAATATTTAGGCGGTGAATAATATGATAACAAACATAGCCTGTATCGCTATCGGAAGCGCTTTTGGCGGAATTTCTCGATACGGGCTTTCTAGATTACTGAACCCTATTTTTATAAACTTGCCTTTAGGAACTTTTTCTGTAAATGTCTTAGGTTGTTTTATTTTAGGTTTCATTAACGCACTTGCCTTGAAAAATTCACCATTCTCACCAGCCATTCACTTAGCTTTAACAACAGGATTCTGCGGGAGCTTTACCACATTTTCCACATTCATTTGCGAATCAGCAAAAATTGCTGAACAAGGAAAATTTTCAAGTATTCTTTATGCTTGTTTAAGTTTAGTTTTTGGATTTTTGGCTTTTTTCTTAGCAAATCAAATCGTAAAAAAGTTTATGTAAAAATACCCTTTTCTCCACTTTATACAAATAATATGTTCAGCTCGTGGAGAAACTATGAACGACTTAACCTACGAAGATTTCTTTTTTTTGCCAGAAAATAAAGAGGAGCCTCTTTTCCTTTTAACTTTATACAATAATACAACTCAACAAAAGTTTAATTTATCAGACATTCAAAAGTTAAAAGAGCTGATTTCTTCTAGCGATTATAATCTTTGGCTAGAAATTCAAGGAGCAACTGACAAAAAAACTATTGAAGAAATTGGAAATCTTTTTAACCTAGATTATTTAACGCAACAAGATATATTGAATTTAGAACACCCGACAAAAATAGAAACCAGAGAAAACTATGTCCTTCTTATTAGTAAAATTTTTGCATTCCATAACCATAACACTCTTCACCAAGAACAACTCACTATTATCTGCGGAGAACATTTCGTCATTTGCTTTGAAGAGAAAAAGAACGATTTTTTTGAAGTTATTCGCCAAGCATTTTCAAACAACACCTTAAATATCAAAAGCCAAAACTCTGAATATTTATTTTATTTCTTGTTAAAAATCATTACTAAAAGTCACTCTAGCGTTCTAGAATATTTTAATGAAAAATTAGAACAACACGAAAAAAAACTACTTTCTTTTAAAAACATTAAAAGCTCTAATTCAACACTCCAAAATTTCAAACACCAATACAGCACTTTCAAAAAAAATATTCCAATACTACTACAAGAAACGCAACAAATAAACAATAGAACTCTCAACAAATCACTTCGCCCGTTTTTCAATGATTTGCAAGATCACCTTAAATTAGCCAATCAAAATTTAGAATCCACTAAAGAGGCTTTAGATTCTTTGGTCGAACTTTACATTTCAAATATGAATATCCACTTAAATGAAATAATAAAACGCCTTACCATAATTTCTACCATATTTATCCCGCTTACATTTATGGCAGGAATATGGGGAATGAATTTTAAATACATGCCAGAACTTGAATCACCTTATGGTTACCCTATAGCCCTTAGCGTTATGGCTACAACTGGTTTATTAATTTATCTGTATTTTAAAAAAAGAGAATGGTGAATTATTTTAAGATGATAATTGCCATTATGAGAAGATTGGCTCGGAAGTCAAAAATATCGAGGATGAAATCGACTTCGATTTACCCGACGGTTGGGAATATATTAGGCTTTGCACTGTTTGTTGGTTAGATGATGTTAAAAAAAGTGTTGGCGAAACATTACCTTATTTAGACGCAAAGACTTTACGCGGTAAAACAAATTTAACTTATTTAACTGAAGGGAAAATCATTGATATAGACACGAAAGTTATTCTTGTTGACGGAGAAAATTCAGGCGAAGTTTTTGACGTTCCTTTCAAGGGATATATGGGTAGCACGTTTAAGATTTTAGGTGCAAGTAAATATTTTAATTTGCAATACCTTAATATTATTTTAGACTTTTATAAAGATGTGTTTAGGGGTAATAAAATTGGCGCAGCTATACCACATTTGAACAAAAATCTATTCAAATCTTTAATTATTGGGTTACCGCCTATCAGAGAACAAGAACGTATTGTAGAAGAAATTAAAAGGTTCTCACCTGTTCTTGCCGAGTATGATAAATTGGAAAATCAAGCGACCAAGTTGGATAGCGAAATATATGATAAACTTAAAAAATCTATCTTACAATATGCCATTCAAGGCAAGTTGGTAGAACAAGACGAAACAGACGAACCAGCATCAGTTTTACTTGAACGTATCCGAGCGGAAAAGAAAGCACAACTCGGTAAGAAATACGTTGAGTCATATATCTATAAAGGTGATGATAACTGTTATTACGAACATATAGGCGGAAAAGACGTAAATATTACCGAAGAAATCCCTTTCGATTTGCCTAATGGTTGGGAATGGGCTCGACTTAAAAGCATTATTAATTCTTTAACTGATGGAACACATAGCACTCCTAAATATACTACAAGTGGTGTTCCATTTATATCCGTTAAAGATGTTAGTTCAGGCAAACTTTCTTTTAGTAATACTAAGTTTATTTCAATTGAAGAACATACCGAGTTAAAGAAACGCTGTAACCCCCAACGTGGCGACATACTTTTAACAAAAGTTGGCACAACAGGTATCCCCGTTTTAATTGATAGCGATATTGAATTTAGTTTGTTTGTTAGCGTGGCTCTAATTAAATTCAATGCAGTGAACATTTTACCTGAATATTTTATTTACCTATTGAAAAGTCCATTAGTGCAAGAGCAAGCTGCTGAAAACACACGAGGTGTTGGTAATAAAAATTGGGTATTATCCGATATAGAAAAAACATTGTTGGTATTACCACCCCTTGCGGAGCAAAAACGCATTGTAGATAAAATCAACGAAATATTTGCCAAATTATAAGATAAAGCCCCTTGTAAAAAGGGGCTTTATGTTTACCACGTTACGATTTTATCAACTATTTCTTGCTGTTCACTTGCTGTTTTTCGTAAGTATATACGAGTCGTTTCAATGCTTTCGTGCCCCATAAGGTCGGCGAGCAAAGATATATCGTTATATTTTTCTAAAAAGTTCTTCGCAAAACGATGTCTAAACGAGTGTGGATAAACCACTTTAGGATTTAATCCGTACTTGTAAGCATAGTTTTTTAACTGTTGCGAGATTCCACGCACGGTAATTCTTTCGCCAAAACGGTTCAAAAAAAGGTATCCGCTTGTGATACCTTTTTCTTGTAGCCATATTTCAGTTTCTTTCTTTAATTTGACAGGTATGTAAAGCCTACGCAGTTTTCCACCTTTTGAATACAAATCAAAATATCCCTTAAAAACGTGTTCTACTTTGATTTGTATTAGTTCGCTTACGCGCGCTCCCGTTGCCGCTAAGTAGCGAACAACGAAATACCACTCCCAATTCCCGTCTTTCTTTAGGCTGTTCTTCAAGAATTTATAATCGGCATCGCTTATAACGTTTTCTAAAAAGTTCTTTTGCTGAATTTTTACGGGAGATAGGCGTAGCTTTTCTTTTTTAATAAATTCAAGGTATTTGTTTATCGCTTGAATTCGTAAGTTTACCGTTTTAGGCTTATAGGTTTCCATTAGGTAGCCTTTGAATGCTAAAAGGTTTTGCTTGGTTATTTCGCCTGACAGTTGATTATACATACGTATTGTCAAAAGGTAAGCCGAAATGGTGTTGTTTGACAGGTTGTCCCGTCGTAAATGTTTTTCAAATTCGTCTAACATTTTCGTTAAACCTCCTTAAAATAGTGGTAGTGCTATTTAAGAAGTTAATAGGATTCAATCATTATTAGAGAATATAAAGCCACAGAAAAATCTTCTGTTTTTATAAGATTTTATCCTTGACTTTTTTAGTTTAAAATTGTATATTTGTAGGAAAACTACAAAAACGAGAATTTTATGCTTATAGAAATGCGATTTAGCAATTTTTTCTCTATTAAAAATGAAATTAGTATTGATTTTAAAACAGGAAATATTAACACAGCAAGAGCAAAAGAATTAACGGACAATATCTTTTCTGTAAATAACGAAACATTTTTAAAAGTACAAGGCCTTTTTGGTCCTAATGCTTCTGGAAAATCAAGTATTTTAAAAGCAGCTTTCTTTTGTAGACAATTAATTTTAGACTCATTTCAAAATAATGAAGGTACAATTTTTAATTTTATGCCTTTTAAATTTGATGGATATTTTGAACAGCCAAGTTCATTTTTCATCAATTTTGTTACAGATGGAATTGAATACGAATATTCATTTTCTTTAACACGAAATGAGATTATTTCAGAAGAACTCTATTATTATCCTGGAAAAAGAAAAGCCAAAATTTTTACAAGAAATGAATCTAAAGGAACGGATAAATCTAGTATATATAGTTTTGGCGAAACTCATTTTGTAAAACCTTTGGATGTTGCTCAGAGTACAGGAAAAAATACACTTTTCATTAGCAGAGCAAGTCAAATGGATAGAGAACTTGCAAAAAAAATATATAACTATTTCAGAACAGAACTCTTAATTGGGCTCCCTCAACTTTCTGGAAAATATGCTGTTGAACTGTTTAATCAAAATAAAGAACTAATTCTAAAAGCCTTAAAAATGGCAGATAGTGATATTACTGATATCAATGTAAAAATTGAAAGAACTCCTTTATTTTCAGTTCAACCTCAAGTTACAAGAGATGGAATTCCTGTTCCAACAAATACAGTTACTCAAGTTGTTGAAGTTATAAACTTTTACACAAATCATAAAAGAAATCCAGATATTTCATTTCATCTTGAAGCAGAGGAATCTGCAGGAACAATTCAGATTTTCAATCTTCTTTTATTATTGCTTGATGTTTGTAAAAATGGGAAAACACTTATATTAGATGAGTTTGATGCTAGTCTTCATACAGAATTAGCTCAATTTATTCTTGATATGGTAAATGCTTCAAAATCAGCTCAGTTCCTATTTACAAGTCATAATACAAATCTGTTGGATGTAAAGAAAATGCGAAGAGACCAAATTCTTTTTACAAACAAAAAAGAGGATGGATCAACCGAGATTTATTCATTATTCGACTTCAAGGATTTTAGAGAAAATATGGACGCTGAAAAATGCTATCTACAAGGCAGATTTGATGCTGTTCCATATATTTCTTCTTCCATTAGTGTAATCAAAAATCTTTTGGGAGAATAGTTGTGGCTAGAGAGAAAAAATCTAATCCTAGAAAAATGCGCCCACAATTTCTTGTTCTGTGCGAGGGTGAAACTGAAGAAAATTATATTCATTTTTTAAGACAAAATTATCGACTTCCCATTAAGATTATTCCAAAAGTTGTTGGTAATAAGATTTCCTCGATAATTATCAAACGATACAAAAAAGAATTAATTGGTCCAGAAAATTCTATAAAAACCTTTTTGATGTATGATGCGGACCGGCCAGAAGTTTTATCAAAATTAAGCAAATGTGATGAAATTTTATTAATAAGTAAACCTTGCATTGAGATTTGGTTTATTGCACATTATCAAGTTCCAACAGAAACAGAAATATCAAGTTCAAATTGTGTAAAACAATTAAAGTCAATAAAAAACTGGGAAAACTATAAAAAATCAATCTTAACTTCTGTTCAAGAATTAGAGTTATGGAATAAAAGATTTGACGCGGTAACTAACATGGAATCAAAATCTATCAATTCTAAAACTTTTAGTTCAATTTTTGAACTTATAAAAATACTAGAAGAAGAGTCCAGGAAAAAGTTACTTTAAAATGGATTAGTAACTTCTTTTTTGTATAGAGTATATTCCTGTTATTATGAGAAGGTCGGTAAAAACGAGCCTATTTTAGTAGAAGATTTGCCTTTTGATATTCCCGATACGTGGATGTGGGCAAGGCTAGGTTATATTGGTGATTGGGGTGCGGGAGCAACTCCCGCCCGTGGTAATCCTGAATATTATAATGGCAACATCCCTTGGATAAAAACAGGCGAATTAAATAACAGTTATGTGTTTTCTAGCGAAGAAACGATAACATTGAAAGCGTTAAACGAATGCTCCTTGCGCTATAACAAAAAAGGTGATGTTTTAATTGCCATGTATGGTGCAACGATTGGAAAACTTGCTATTGCAGGTATTGATTTGACAACAAACCAAGCCTGCTGTGCGTGTACTCCACATAGCGGAATAAATAATTTATATTTATTTTATTTGCTTATGGCTGAAAAAGACCGATTTGTTAAGATGGGTGCAGGTGGAGCTCAACCGAATATTTCAAGAGAAAAAATCGTAACACATATTGTTCCTATCCCACCTTACAGCGAACAATTAAAAATTGTTAACGCTATTAAATACATATTGAAACACATAGAAAAAGACGAGATTTAACTCTCGTCTTTTATCTTTGAAAAAATAGTTTTTACCTCTTTTACAATTCGTAATTGTTCATTAATGGGAGGAACTACAATTATTGAATTTTCCAATTGATTTAAGTAAAACCCTTTTTGCGCTGTTCCTGTTGCTTCTTTAACGACTTTATTTTGAAAATGTGGAGAATCCAAAAATAACTTTAAGTAATCATTGTTTATATAAGTTGTAATTACCGATACACTACGTTGAAAGCACAAATTTAATCCGCCTTTATAAATACAAGTTCTTCCTAGTGTTCCAACTGATGTAAACAATATATCTCCTGCAAGCAGATTTGTTCGCTCATTTTCGATTTTAAAAACATCTTCGGTTAAATATCTAACTTTATCAAGAGCAACTATTTTATCGTGATTGATGTTTTGAGAAGAAAGCATTAAATAATTTGTTATATAAGCAACTCCTTTTGGCGGATTATGGTCTCCGTCAACAATCTTTGAGCAAATATTTTTTAGTCTGCAAAAACTCCAATTTTCAGGGATATCAAAAGGTATTTCATCGGTTATATTTTTTATAGCAGAGCCGTTCTTCTCATAATAACAGTTATCGTCACCTTTGTAGATGTAACTTTCAACATATTTCTTACCGAGTTGAGCCTTCTTTTCAGCACGAATACGTTCTAATAATACGCTTGCAGGCTCGTCCGTTTCGTCTTGCTTAACTAACTTTCCTTGAATAGCGTACTGTAAGATAGATTTTTTAAGTTTATCGTAAATCTCGCTATCTAATTGGGTTGCTTGCTGTTCAAGTTTATCATAGTCGGCAAGTAAAGGCTCAAATCGTTCAATTTCTTTAACAATTCGCTCTTGTTCGGTAAGAGGCGGTAAAGGTAGATATTGTTTTTTTAATAAAGTATAATGCCTTGCATATCCGCGTGAAGGTAATATTTTAGCAACATAGTCAATTAAAAAATATAAATATTTTGCATTAACTAATAATGGTTTGAAAAATTTTGTACCGTCAGCACCTATTACAAAAGGAAAATTAATTAGTTTTACGGCTTTTGTATGGTCACCAAACATAATTAAAGGTAAATCACTAATACGCCTTTCAATTACATTAGAATATCCGTCAATAAGATTTTTGCTTTGGCTTACAACGGGGATATCACCTTCTTTTAATATTTGACTTGTTAAAATTTGATTATCTTTATTGCCAACAGGAATTGTAATTTTTTCAATATGAACCCAACACCAACTATTAGGTATTTCAAACGGTATTTCATCTTCAATATTTTTGACTTCTGAGCCTATCTTCTCATAATGGCAATTATCGTCACCTTTGAAGATGATGGAATCGCCTTTATCTTTTTTAATTTTACCTTCTTTAATTAAGCATTGCTTTTCCGCGCGAATGCGTTCAAGCAAAACTGACGCAGGCTCATCATTTGGGTCTTGCTTAACGAGCTTGCCTTGTATCGCTAATTGAAGGATAGATTTTCTTAATTGTTCCGCTTTCATTCTTTATCCCCTAACAACGCCATAATTTCCCCAAGCACTCTATCAATATCAGCGTCAAGGCTTGCGCGCTTTTCACGATAGTTTTTAATCAAGTCTTGAGGTGCAAGAATTTCTTCTTCCTCGTGAGGATAGCCACAAAGGTCTATATTATAGTTAAGTTCTTCGGCAATTTTAGTAGCCGTATATTTCTTTGCTTTAGGGAACTCATCTACGATAATTTCTTCACGATTATTCCACCAATCCATAGCAGGAGCGAAATGTTCTAACTTCATAGGTTTGGTTTTTGAGAAGTTTTTATAACCTTCGGGCATATCTAAACGATAGAACCACGTTTCTTTGGTTGCTCCCGTATTGTCAAAGAACAAAATGTTAGTAGTTATTGATGTGTAAGGCGCAAAAACACTATGAGGCATACGAATAATGGTATGCAAGTTAAATTCAGAGAATAATTTCTTTTTAATTGCAACCTTTGCATTATCCGTACCGAACAAGAATCCGTCAGGAAGAATAACGGCGCAACGACCATTTTCTTTTAGCCTATACATAATAACGGACATAAACAAGTCTGCCGTTTCGCTACTTGCTAAATCTGACGGGAAATGGTTTTTAACTTCGTTTTTCTCGCTACCACCATAAGGGGGATTCATTAAAATTACGTCGAACTTATCTTTATCGGTATAGTCTAAAACGTCATATAACAAGGTGTTATCGTGATATATTCTTGGAATATCAATATCGTGCAACAACAAGTTTGTTACGCAAAGCATATACGGGAATTGCTTTTTCTCTATACCATATACGGAATTATTGATTTTTTCAATATCGTCGGCGCTTTCTTTTAATTTGCTTAATTCTTTAAGCCAACTTGTCAAAAAACCACCCGTTCCGCAAGCAAAGTCGGCGCATTTTTCACCGATTTGCGGTTTAAGCATCTTTGCCATAAAGTCGGTAACGGCACGTGGCGTATAGAATTCACCCGAAGAACCTGCACTTTGCAATTCTTTTAAGATAGATTCGTAAATTTCGCCAAAAGCGTGGCTTTCTTCGTAGTCACTTAAATCTAATTCGTCAATAACGTTTAATACTTGGCGAAGAAGAACACCGTCTTTCATATATTGGTTAGCATCTTCAAACGTAGTTTTTACGATTGCTTTTCTAATAGGCGTTTGAGGCGTAACTTCTAATTTTTTAAGCGTAGGGAATACGGTATTGTTTACAAAGTTCAACAACGCATCGCCCGTCATACCTTTTCCGCTTTCATCGTGCGCCCAATTACGCCAACGACATTCTTCGGGAATAATAGAAGTATAATCATCTTCGTTAAATTCCCAATCGTCTTCTTTTGCATCGTAAACTTTTAAGAACAACATCCAAGCGATTTGTTCTATTCTTTGCGCATCGCCGTTAATACCGGCGTCGTTTCTCATTATGTCACGAATTCTTTTTACAAATCCTGAAATATTACTCATTTTATGCTACCACCTTATAAATTTCTTTTTCTAATTCTTTAACTGCTTGTAAATAACCATCTTTACCACCAAAAAGCTGTGATATTTTGAACGGCTTACCGAACTTTACAAACGGGTCAAGTTTTAATACGTCTATGCTTTCAATTTCAACTACACCACCGTCGGCATATTTATCAAGCAACGCTTCTAAAACCTTTCTTGCGGTTTCGCCGTACTTTGCAAATACGTTGCGCTTTTTAACGTTTTCGGCACGTTCTTTTCTTGTCAAAGGTTTTTGGTCGTATGCGATATGACATATAAAGTCGAAATCGTCCACGTCTGACATTCCTTCGTCCGCTTTAATTGCTTCAAGGTCTATGCCCCTACTCAAAAATAATTCTTTAATCGTTTCTTTTTTATCTTCCGCCGTCCATTTTTGGATAAAATCTTCAAGAGATGCGTATTCGCCAAAGATATTTGACTTTGTATAGTCAATAATACTTTCTTGCCTTAACAACTTGCCGTTGGTATCGTAGATAGCAACGCTTTTTTGAATTACTTCTACACGACAACCGCTTTTATCCACGTAAGGCTTAACTTTAGGTGTCGTAGGTTGAGTTGGTGGTATGTCTATAATAACTTTAGATCCATTTGGTTCTTTCTTTTTAGGATAATTGGGGTCTATTTCCACTTCGCCATCCCAATCGGGGTCAGCAAATAATCTTGTTACACCTCTAAAATCCATAATAGAGAAATGCGTTTTGCCGTCGTTTTCACGAATTCTTGTTCCCCTACCAATAATTTGCTTGAATTCTGTCATAGAACCGATATTTTCATCAAGAACTATGAGTTTTACCATTTTACAGTCCGCACCCGTAGAAAGTAATTTAGACGTTGTTGCAATTACAGGATATTTTGACGATACGGAAATAAAATAATCTAATTTGCCTTTACCATAATCATCGCTACCTGTAATTCTAACTACGTAATCAGGATTGATTTTACACATATCGGAGTTACAATTCGTAAGCGCAATTCTCATTCTTTCCGCAGCATCTTCCGTTGCGCAGAAAACAATGGTTTTTGCCATTCGATCAGTTGCTTTCAAATATTCTGTAATCTCTTTTGCGACTTCATCAATTCTATCTTGAATAATAATGTTGTAATCGTAGTCGCTATTATTATAGACTCTATCTTCAATAAGTTGACCGTAATAATCGGTTTGCCCTTTATACGGACGCCATCCGTCGCCAATATTTGTTTTTATATTGATAACCTTAAAAGGCGCAAGGAAACCATCGTCAATACCTTCTTTAAGGCTATACTTATATACAGGTTCGCCAAAGTAATCGATATTTGATATTTCTGCTGTTTCTTTTGGAGTTGCGGTCATACCGATTTGCGTTGCGCTTGTAAAATATTCCAAAATCTTACGCCAACGGCTTTCTTCTTTCGCAGAGCCTCTATGACACTCGTCAACGATAATAAGGTCAAAGAAATCAGATGCGAAAAGTTGGCTATACCTCGCTAAAACTTCTTCATCCGTTTCTTCTTCACCATCTTTTTTATTCCCTACAAGTTGTTGATACAACGAAAAATAAACTTGGTGAGACGTGATAGTCGTTTTATCGTCCTTTGCAAAGTTGATTTTATGTATCACTTTTTCAAGAGGCTTAAAGTCACCACTTATCGTTTGGTCAACAAGGTTGTTTCTATCGGCAAGATATAAAATCTTTTGTTTCATTCCGCTTGCTAAAAGGCGATATACAATTTGGAACGCCGTGTAGGTTTTACCCGTACCCGTAGCCATAACAAGCAAAATTCTATCTTGCCCTTTTGCAATAGCGTCTAAAGTACGATTAATAGCAATACGTTGATAATATCTAGGAGAGTGAGTCATTTGACTTGTGTAATATGGCTGACTCATCATAAACTCTTGAATTTTTGTCAAACCAGTCCCACCATTACTTTCAGATAAAAAACGTGCATGTAATTCTTCTGGAGTCGGAAATTCATCTAATAAAATTGTTCTTTCTCTTCCAGTCAAAAAATCATATTCTTGAAAAGCATCTCCATTTGAACTATAAGCAAAAGGAATATCCATCATTTGAGCATAAGTTTTAGCTTGTTGCATACCAAAAGAAATTGTACGCTTATTGTCTTTGGCTTCAACAATTGCGATAGGCATTTCTTTATTAAGATATAAAATATAATCAGCCTTTTTTGCAGGTTCTCTAGTAGGAATATTTCCTTTAAGATTTATTTTACCATCTGTAAAACAAACCTTCGTTTCCATAGTAATTTTATCTTTCCAACCATTTTTTAAAAGCGCAGGCGTGATATAATTTAATTTTATATCCTCTTCGGTCATTTCTTTTTTAGAAATTATAGTCATATAAAAAAAGCCTTTCACAAAATATTCTACTATTCCCTAATATATATTTTTTTATTCTCCCCACCTTTTTCATTTACTCTTTGCCCAAAGAACGTTTTTGTGGTTTTGGGAGTCCCATGAGTTCAAAAGCATGAGCACTGCGTTTTCTAAAATCTTTTGCTTTCTCAGATTCCCCGTTTCGTTCGGCAATTAAAGCGCGATAATAAAGTATTGTAGCCGTTCTGTAAATGCGGTTTTCTTGTATAGAAATTTTTTCTGCTTCAGAGTATAAAGAATCAGCATTACTTGCTTTAGAAACATCTGCTACACGAGCTTTCGCTAAAACGTAACGACCATCTTTTTTAGAAAGTTCTTTACGCACTTTTTCAAGTGTTTCTTCGGCTTTAGAAATATCGCCTTTTGCTGCTAAAGCATAAGCTTCTTCTGAATAAAGAGCGGCAAGCAAAGCTTCTGGTGCTTTTTTCAACATTTCTTCTGTTACCGAAGCCACTTTTGAAAGTACTTCTGCATGTTTACCTTTAATATTATCTAAAGAAATTTTTGCTTGTAATAAAGCGAGCTTTGTATTTAAATCCAAAACATCTTCTCTAACTTGCGAAAGTAATGAATCAGCAAGTTCTAAATCTAAACTGCTTGTTCTAATTTGCGCCATAGACAAAAGAATTCTTGATTCTGAAAGCAAATCAGATTCTTTACGGCTTGCTAGTAATGCAGCTTCATAAAGAGAATAAGCAGAAGCAAATTTCCCTTCTTCTAAATATTTTTGAGCACGAAACGCATAACGACCAGATTCTTTTGCAAACAAAGAAACAGATAACAAAGCACAGATAAGCAAAAAACGCACTACCATAAAGTCTCCACCGTAAATGGTACTGAATCTTTTTGCGGCATAGAACGGCGAATTATCCACATATTAGAAATACCTTCTACCATTTCATCTGCGCCATAAAGCGTTTTTTCACCGACTTCAATAAATCCTGAAAGTGAATTAGCCACTCCGTCAAAATTTGTCATTAAAGTATCCATGCGGTTAAACATCCCATCCATAGAATTAAAAACTCCATTCAACTGCGTCGGGATATCTTTTACTCCTGTAACAACTGTTTGTAAATCGCCCACCAAAGTATCTGTTTTAGATAAAAGTATCGGTAAATGGCCATCTAATGAATAAAGCAAATGAGACCCCACACGAGTCATATTATCAAGCCGTGTAAGTTGCGTATTAATATTTGTATAAAATGATTTTGAGCCAAGTAGGGCGCCAAGCGTAGTACTTGTATCCATCACATAAGTCACAATGGTATCTACTACATCAACCAAATCTCCGACCCGAGTCAACAACTCATTTGCTGTTTCTAAAACTGTTTCTAAATCCTGAGCCTGACCCGCAGTAATAGTATCACCATCATTTAAAATATTACCAGCTCTTGCTACTTCTACGTTAACTACGCGTGAAGAAATCACGTTTTGGTCACGAATAGCAAATACTTTAGCACTATCTGTTATCCAGTTCTGGTATTTTTTTTGGAGAGTGAGTTCGAGCCAAACGCCTCTTGAGTCAAGAGTGACATTAGAAATTTTCCCCACTTCTACACCGCTTATTTGGACTTTTGTGCCTACGTTTAAACCAAGTGCTTTTTCAAAACGGCTATGGAGTTTGTATTCTTCAACCCCAATCATGCCAGAATTAAAAAGTTTAACGTACAAAACAATTCCAACCACCATTAAAGCAAACATAAGGAAGGCTCCAACAAGTAAGCCTGAAAGTTCCATCCAATTTATGTGTTTTAGTGGTCGCATATTACTTTAAAATATATAAAATCAATCCTTAATACAACCCGTCCCGCTTTTGTAAATCACGAAAGAGTTGAACTGCAAAAACTTCTTTTGAATGGAGCCAATAATCAAAAGAATGTGGCTCTGTTAAAGTTTTATTGTGTAAAAATATCAAATTAGCATCTAGTTCGTCGGCCATACGCAAATCATGAGTCACAATAATAATCGATGTTTGGAACAAACTTCGCATATTATCAATCAAAGGCAATAAATTTCGCCTGTTATAATTGTCAAGACCGGCGGTTGGTTCATCTAACAAAAGAAGTTTTGGATCCATCACCCAAGAACGTGCAATCGCTACGCGTTTTAACATACCAGCACTCAAAGTATGTGGAAAATTTGTTGCGACAGAACTTACGCGCATTAAATCCAACGCCATATTTACTTTTTCCGATATTTCTTTTTCTGTGCCTCGCCTATGATAACGTAATGGAAGAGCGACATTGTCTCGAACAGTCAAATTTGAAATCAACGCTCCATTTTGCAAAACCAAACCAACTTGGCGTAAAGCAATTTCTAACGCTGAATGTTTTTCTTTAGGTAGATATTCTCCGAAATAGAAAAAATTCCCTGAATCTGGTTTTTCAAGACCAGCAATTAATCGAAGCAACAAACTTTTCCCTTGCCCGGAAGGCCCACCAATACAAAGCGTTTCTCCTGGGTTTAAAGACAAATTAATATTCTCTAAAATATTACGGCGTGAAAGTGTTGAAAAACGAAATAGATTGCCAAAAATTTTTGATATGACGTTTTTACCAGCAGAAGCTTGCCGCAAAGATTCATAAACGCTAAAATTCAAATTTTCTATTCGTAAAACTTCTGCCATATTAAATAATCTTAGAAAGTTCTCCCATATACTGGAATATATAGAATACAGAAAGCAGAGCGTCAGCAATCACTATGTATAAAAACGAATAAATGACAGAACGAGAAGTAGCTTTTGGCAAATTACGGAAATCACGTTCAACACGCAAACCTTGATAACAAGCATTAATCACAATAATTATTGCAAAAACACAAGGCTTTATAACCATCATTATAAAATCAGTATAAGTCAAAGCGTTTACTAAAGAATTAAACAGATAATGCCAAGTTAACTGAACGTTAGCCGCTTGACCAAGAATCATAACAAAAAATTTTGAAATTAAAAAACCCATGCCAAGAGAAGAAATGCAAAAACAAACACTCATTATAAATACCGCTACCACACCACCAAGTAGTGAAGGCATAACAAGGTAACGAATTGGACTAATTCCCATAGAAGAAAGCGCATCTATTTCAGAATTGATTTGCATATTACCAAGCATTGTTGCTAAAGCAGAGCCACTTCGACCAGCAATTAAGAACGCTGTAAAAATAGGTCCAAGTTCACGTACAATAATTACAGCCAAAACATTACCAATCACATTAGCGAAGCCTACTTTACTCATAATGGACATTGTTTCAACAATAACAACCGTACCAAAAAGAGAAGCAACAATAAAAAGAATTGGAAAAATTTCTACACCCGTAAAAAAAGTTTGCAATACAACATTACGGAAATCCGTTCTTAAATTTCTATTCTCTGAAAAAAAGGAAAGTATCGTTTGAATAAATAATGAAAATAATTTACCGGGCGTTGTTTTCAAAAACGATTCGCCTAACCAATTAAAAAACTTTCCAATAAAACTTAGTGTAGATTTGTTGTCTTGCATTTAAAACTCCACACTAACAGCTTTCAAAACTTCATTCCACAATTCCTTTAGTCCTGTTTTCTTTAAAGAACTTACAGCTAAAGGTAATGTTTCTAATCCAAAACGTTCTTGCATTAACTTTCTGTTTTTAGCAAATTCTGATTGATTTACTTTATCTCGTTTGCTTGCAACAATTAAAACCGGACACCCTGCATTACGAATGTGTTCAACCGTTTCAATATCTATCGGAGTCCCTGCGTGACGAATATCAACAAGGTAAATTACGCCTTTTAAATCTTCTGCACCTTCTATATACTGGCGAATCGAATTTTCCATTTGTTCTTGTTTGGAAAAACTCACTTTAGCATATCCCACTCCAGGTAAATCAACAATGTAAAAAGCATTGTTGATTTCAAAGAAATTGATTTCTCTTGTTTTACCAGGAGTTGCACTCACCTTCACTAAATTTTTCTTACCAGTTAAAGCATTCAATAAAGAAGATTTACCAACATTAGATCTGCCTAAAAAAGCAATTTGTGGCAAACGTTCTTTGGGCAAATCTTTTAAAGAAACTGCACTTTTTACAAACCTTGCCGAAGGATACTGATAAACTGTTTTTTGATTTTCTATCATAACATGTTCCTTCCTTCAAATGCTTTAAGCATAGTAATTTCATCAACAAATTCCAAATCGCTTCCCATTGGAATTCCACGAGCAAGGCGAGTACATTTAACTGGTAAATCAGACATCAATCTGTCTATCAGAAGCATTGTACTTTCTGCTTCTGGACTTGAACCTAAAGCTAAAATAAGTTCTTCAATATTTTCCTCTTGAACTCTTTTAACTAATTCTGTTAAATGTAATTTTTCTGGGCCAACACCATCTAATGGCGAAAGCACACCACCTAAAACAAAATATAAACCTTGATAAATACCTGAGCGTTCAAAAGGCAAAACATCTGAAGGTTTTTCAACAACACAAATACTTTTCGCACCAACTCGTTCACAACACACAGAGCATGTTTCTGTGTCTGTATACAAATAACATTTAGAACATGGTCTTACTTTTATTGATACTTCTTTTAATCTATCGGCAAAGCGTTCAATATCTTGCTTTGGTTTTTGCAATAAATGATAAGCAAGACGCCGCGCTGTTTTTTTCCCGATGCCTGGAAGCGAAGCAAATTCTTGAACTAATTGTTCTAAACTAAAAGGTTCAAGCATAAGCAGCCCATGTATAAGCGTTTTCTACACAAATTTTCAAAACAAAAGATTTCAAAGAAAGTTGCGTTAAACTATCAGAAATTTCTTCTTGACAATCTTTTTCCATAGCATCTGTTAAACGCAATATCAAACCAAGTTGGCCACGATATTGCAAGCCGTCTTTTATTGCATCAGAAAGATTCAACTTAGAAATGAGAGAATCTAATGAAACATTAGACAATGCTTCTAAACGACTCAATACCCCAAGCAAAAAAGCATCGGCACAAAAATTTTCAGTTGCATTCGGAATAAAGGCTGCTATGTTTTCCATAAACTTTGCTCTATGAGAAACATTTCTAAACAAAGCAGAATCTCTAGAATCTGAATCGGCAGAAGAACGCGAATAAAGTAAAAGCATCAACCATTCATGTAAACGACGAATCCCTATCCACTCAATAATTTCTTGAATAGAACGGTTTTCCACTTGCCGTAACACATTGCCGGTAACAGCATAACGCAAAAGGCTCTCTTTAATTTCTGGATAATTTTCTATTTCTTTACATAAAAGACCAAGCGTTGGTTCTTTGCGTAAAAGTCTGAGTAAAGAAAGTATAGCTTGAGTTTCTGCCGGAACAAAATTCCCGGTTAAAATTTCTGGCCTTGCAAAAAAGAATCCTTGGAAATAATCATAACCTTCATCTAAACATTCTTGAAATGTAGATTCAGTTTCAACTTTTTCTGCCAAAAGCGAAATTCCCAATTTTCTAAAATAAGAAACAGCCTCTTTTCTTTGTGTCAAAGTATTATTAACAAGGTCAATTTTTATGTAAGACAAATAAGGAAAAATCGGACTGAAAAGACAGCAATTTTCTTCTGTATAAACAAAGTCATCTAAAGCTATTTCAAACCCTTTGTATTTTAAAGAAGCAACTGCCGCTACTATAGTTTCATCGGGTATAACATCTTCTAAAATTTCTAAGACAAAATGCTTTGCATCAAGTAAACTCGTTATGTTTCCTAAAAGCATTTCTCTATTGCAATTGATGAATCCCTTATGAGAACCAAGCAAAGCTTGCAATCCAATTCCATTTAATGCGTTTTCTAAAACATTCGCCGTTGCCGCTATAGCGCTTCGGATAATAGCAGAATCTTTTTTAGGTGAATCGCGAAACAACAATTCAAACGCAAACAGTTTACCTGTTTTGTCTAATATAGGTTGTCTTGCTAAATAAACGCTAGATTCCATTTTTATCTTTTTAAATACGTGCTGATTTTATTGCAAACAATAAAATGCTACGGCAACCTATTTTCCATAATTGGTCCATAATGCCATTTGCTTCTTCTTGAGAAACCATCGCTTTCACAGCATACCAATCGCGACCATGTAATTTGGAAATAGTTGGAGCATCTAATCCTGGAGTAAGTTCACAAGCTTTGGATAAAAGTTCAGAAGGTACATCGTATTCAATCATCATATAAGACTGAGCAACTAACTTACCTTCTATACGGCGAACTAATGTGTGAACTTCTTCAAGATCTTGTTTTTGTGGATGACAGAAAAGGGCCGCATTACTGCGGAAAAGCGGTTCACCTAAAATACGTAACCCAGCTTGTTTTAAAGTCGTTCCTGTTTCAACAACATCAACAACTGCATCTGCAACACCAAGACTGACAGAAATTTCAACAGCACCTTCTAAAACAACTGTATCCATTTCCTTTTGGTAAAAAGTATTTACGATATTTGGAAAACTTGTTGCAATTGTTGCCGTTTTTAAATCTTCTAATGTTTGTACCGGACTATTTTCTGGAACAGCTGCACACATTTTAGAAGCACCAAATGGCAAATCCAAAACTTTAACAGCTGGGCTTTTGGCTTCGGCATTAAAATCCATTCCTGTAATGCCTGCGTCTATAATCCCACGACCGACATACATCGGGATATCGCTTGGGCGCAAAAAGAAAAACTCTATTCCATTTTTTGAATCTATTTGTGTCAGAGTTTTGTATGGCTTAGATGCTTTATAACCACAAGCTTTCAATAATTCTTGAGTGGGTTCAAAAAGCATGCCCTTATTTGGTAAAGCAACTTTAATCATAATTTTTTATAAACCTCTTCAAGTGTAAGGCCTTTTTCTGCCATCATCACTGCTACATAATAAAGCACTTGTGAAAGTTCTAATGCTTGGTCATCACGAGATTCAAACCGAGCTGCCATCCATGATTCAGCAGCTTCTTCAACGAGTTTTTTCCCTATCGCATGAGCCCCTTTACGAAAAAGTTCCGTTGTTCCCTTTCCTTCGGGCATTTCTTGCTTGCGTTTACAAGCAAGTTCATACATTTCTTCAAAAGTCATATAAACCTCTTTTCACCTTTAAAAGTTCTACACAACAAAGGCATTTCATGGATTTAAAAAGAAAAATAGAAATTTTGAAACTACTTGTGTTCTACCATTACACAGAAAAGTTCCTGCCCGGCCTTTGCATACTTTTCTTCAAATGCCGTTTCTGGGATTTCAGGCTGAAAAATGTGCTTTGATACCGAAAGAGGTATTTTTAACATATCGCCTGCTAAAACAGAAGCCATTGCAAATTCTTCTGCATAAATTTCCCAATTAGTCCGCAATTCGGTTTTAGGAGCAAGTTTCAAAAGAGTCGGAAAAATCGGATGAAAATGGAACCGGCGTGTAGCTTCTGACGCTTTAGGCCAAGGGTTTGGGTAATAAAGAGCGTGAAATTTTATTTCCCATTTATTTTCAAGAACTAGACGCCAAAAATCCAAAAGTTCTGCCCGGACCCACATTAGATTTTCACAAGGTTTTCCAGAACGAGAAAGGCGTACTTCTGATTTATCAATGCCAATAACCGTACATTCAGGAAATTTTTGGGCTAAAACTTGTGTACTTCGCCCTGTTCCACAACCAGAATCCAAGACAATTGGACAAGCCCGTTTTTCAATAAATGTTTCCACTTCAAAAAAAGCTTTTCTTGTATGTTCAGCAATTGGGCGTAAATATTGCGTATTTACATAACGCATTACCCATTCTTTTAAATTTTCATGAGGGCCTTCTTGATTAGAAAAAACTTTTTTGACTGCATTTTTATCCATTTCCATAACTTAGAAACATAAAAAAAACTCGCCAATAAAGTTTTCAAAAATCAATAAAGTAAAAAGAATTAAAAAAAGACCCAAATCTCAATCCTGTTTACCAAAGAATACAAAAAAATCTTAAAAATTTCCCTTTCTGCTAAATATGATTATACATTCTTACACAAAGGAATTCCTTTATCTTTTTTAAGAGGATTTATGAAAAAAATTATTCTTTTACCTCTCGCGGCTTCTATCACCTCTTTTGCCGCTATGCCAGCAATAAACCTATTAGGTTTTGCTCCAAATGCTGAAAAACAGGTTGTGATTCCTGGAAACGATGCTAGTCCTTTAGAAGTGATTGATTTAAAGACAGGAAAACCTGTTTTAAAACTCAAGGCACCTTATGTTGGCGAATGGGATGCTAGTGGTGAAGAAACACAAGTTTTTGATTTTTCAAGTATAAAAAAAACAGGAACTTATCGTTTACGCCGTTCCAATGAATTTTTAGGGACTCCTTTTGAAATTCAAGAATCACCTTATATCGATTTAACCAAAAGTGCTTTAAAATGGTTTTATTACCAACGTGCAGGTTTGAATCTTGAAGCTAAATACGCTGGTAAATGGGCAAGAGCCAAAGGCCACCCAGACTATAAAGCTAAAGTTTATGGTGAAAAAAGAACTATCGATAGCCCTAAAGGCTGGTATGACGCCGGTGATTATGGCAAATACATTGTCAATTCTGGTATTACCGTATTTACACTGCTTGAACTCTACGAACATTTCCCAAAAACGTTTGATTCTCTTTCATGGAACATTCCAATAGAACATTCAAAATACCCAGACCTTTTAGAAGAAATTCGCTGGAATTTAGATTGGATGCTTTCTATGCAAGATAAAGATGGTGGCGTATTCCACAAGCTCTCGTCACTTAAATTCTGCGGTTCCATTATGCCAGAACAAGATCTCGCAGAACGTTTTGCAATCGGTAAAAATACAGTTGCCACTTTAGACTTTGCAGCAGTTATGGCACAAGCCGCTTATGTTTATAAAAATGTTGACGCTGCTTATGCCAAAAAAATGCTGAGTGCTGCCGAAAAAGCTTACGCTTGGGCTAAAGCCAATCCAAAAATCATTTACAAACAGCCAAGTGATGTAGAAACAGGCTCTTATGTTCACAAATCTGAAGATGCTTTAGATGAATTCCGTTTTGCCGCCGCAGAACTCTATCGAACAACGGGTAAAAAAGAATATTTTGACGAACTTAAACAAAACCCATTTAATCCAAACGGACCTTGGTGGGGAGACGTTAACTTCCTTGGCATTTACCGCATCGCTTTAGACAAAAAAACATTTGGAGATTCTCTCTCTAATGCAGCACAAAAAATCCTTTTAAATGAAGCGGATAACTTAACAAAAGAAGGCGATACTTCTGCATACAGATTACCAATGCACCCATGGAACTGGAACTGGGGTTCAAATAGTGCTGTAGCTAATAATGGCATCATTTTGTTACACGCTTACTATTTAACGGGGAAACGTGATTATTTAGATGGAGCTCAGCAGACATTAGATTATTTGCTTGGGAAAAATCCATTTCAACTTTCTTATGTAACTGGCTTTGGTGTTCGTAGCCCTAAAAATCCACACCACCGTCCAAGTGAAGCTGATTATGTTGACGATCCTGTGCCAGGTATGCTTGTAGGAGGCCCTCATTTAGGCAAACAAGATATTGGTCCTGAAAACTGGAAATGTGATGATTATGCTCAGGCAAATAAACCGGCTTTAGCTTACGCTGACGAACGTTGTAGTTATGCAACAAACGAAGTGGCTATTAACTGGAATGCGCCTCTTGCTTATTTAGCCGGGGCTTTACATTCTATTTATAATGGTTATGGCTATTTAAATGGAAAAGGTTTAAAATAACATCTATTCAAAAAAAAAAGAATCCATAATTTATGGATTCTTTTTTTTTGAATTTTATTTCAAGTCATCGCGCGAGACACCATACAGGACAATGTCATCTACCCAAAGGTCTGCGCCATCATAGCCGAAAATGGCAATATTAGAAACAGAGTCGCGGACATCTTCCCAACCAGTATTTTGTCCAACCGTATCTGATGCTGGTAAAAAATCTTCTTTAGTGAAAACATAACGTTTCCATTCCATTGTTAAATCTGCTTTAGTCCAAGCCTTTCCTTCTTTTTCAACATCTAATTTTTCTAAAGCAAAAGAAAGAATTCCATTACCTTTTGCCCAAATAGCAACAGAATCAAATGCTGCAAAATTACAATGTTCATTTAAAGGGGCCCCAATCAAAACCCATGAATCATCAACAGAAGAATAACTGAATCGGAATGCAGAACCACCTCTTGGAAGATCTGCTGAATCAATTGATGTGTACATATTGGCCTTTTCTGAAGAAACCACGTACCATTCTCTAGATTCTAAAGGTTCAGGGAAACCAACATCCATATTGCCAGATTCAAAACCACCAAAAGAAACTGAACTTAATTTTAAGCGAACTGAATCAGGAATACCTTCCCAGATATCAGAAACAATATTTCCTTCTCCTTGCACAATCTCTAAAGTATCATTTTCAACAGCTGATGCTGGGACTCTCACTTGGAAAATCCCTATTGAAGAAGACTTGTCAAAACGAACAACATGATATGGTAAAATAGTTTCAGCATTTGACAAACGTAATTCAACATCTGCTGCATCAGTTGCTATTTTAGAAAAATCAAATATCGATTCATCTAAACGCAAAGTAACGACTGTAGAGTCATACAGAGGTTTCATCCAAGAAGAAACAAGATTTGCAACAGGCACAGAATACAAAACAGAATCTTCTTGAACTTCTGGAATTGTATCTGTCGGGATTGTATCTGTCGGAATAGAATCATTTTCTGGAATAGAATCTTTTGTAGGTTCTTTATATTTACCTAAAAGACCAACCTTATTAACCTTTTTAGAACGAACTGCAACAGAAAGAGTGGCTAGTGTATCGCCTGGAATAATAGCTAATATCTGAATATCACCAACAGGTAATGAATCTAACTGGAAGTAACCATCTTCATCGGTTTTTGCTAAATAGTCAAGACCTTTTAATTGCACCCAACCATGTTTTACATTTTCTGGCAAAGCTAACTGCCCTGAAATTCCACCAACAGGAACAAGTGTCAAAGAATCTAATATTTTTTCAGCATTCATTTTTACAAAACCACGGAGATTTTTATAAATGCCTTCTACTATATAAGAGCCTTCTGGCAATTCTTCAAGTTCTGTTTTTCCAAAAGAATCAGATTGCAAGTCTAGACAATTTTCGCATTCTTCTGCAAGAGTATCCACTACAAACGATTCAGGACGTATTCTAAACAAAGCATTGGACAAAGCATTGCCGTCAGCATCAACGGCTACTAAAGCAACCGTATTTTCTGTTTCTACACTATTGCCACTAACGCTATTCTTGTCGCAAGCACAGAATAGAAAGAGTAAAACAAACAATACCAACACCCAACGCTTCATCTTATTTCCTAATCTCTGTAACTGGGAAAAATGCCATAGAAAGTTCCATAATTCTATCTGGAGCAACCGATTCATCAACTCTTTTTTGAATAAGTCTACGCATTTCTCTTAGCATATCACGGATATCATCAAAAGCTGCTGCATCAACTGCCATAGTTAATGTAGAAATATCTCGTTTGTCAACAGGGCATTCATCTATAGCTTTGGCTGCTAATTGCAGTATTTCTTGCTGGTACCTACGTACAGCTTGTATTTTTTCTGGTCCACCAACCGTCAAATGAGCATCGGCTATTTTCAATTTTCCCGAAGCAAGGCGCTTAACTAGCCCTAAATCCTTTAACAATTGTAAGGCTTCTGTCGCTTGCGCTTCTGTAATTTTCGGGCGAATATATTCTGCAATGCGTTTTGGATTGGCGTCTCCACCTGAAATTTCCAAATAAGCTCGAACTGCAGGAATCCACCATTCTCCAAAAAAACGTAATTCTGATTGTGTTATTTCTTTTCTCGCTACATCCCTCAAAGCAAGGGCTTTTTCCATTAATTCATGGCTTTCTTTTGAATTTTTTGATTTAGCAGCCGCAACAAGCAAATCAAAATATTCAGCAGCACGACCAGTCAAGCCTAAAAGTTCACGAGCGGCAGGTATAGAACGAGATGGTAATTGTTGGCGTTTTTGCAAAACACGATATAAATAACTGCTATCAACGCCTAACTTTTCTCCCATCATACGATAGGAATAAATAGAGAGTTCTTCTTTACGACGTTCGTAATAACTCTTAAGCAAATCTCGATAATCTGAAACATTCCAAAAATTAAGCATCATGACAAAGATAGCCTTTTGTCTTTCTAACGGCTACTTTTTTCTTCATGGGGGGTATGGATTTTTTATCCATAAAAAAATCATAATACCCTCTACCTTTTCTTCTAGGAGTATCTACATTTAGAGTACTACAATACAAAACCCAATATCCAAACAAACACCAAAAAACGCCTTCCTTCGGGAAGGCGTTTTTTTATTGTATAAAATTTATCGGATAGAATCTGCTAAACGTTCAAGAGCATCTACACAAAGAGACGCATAACGTTCTGGTTCATTCGTAGCTTGCCAAGCAAAATTGAGCCCGCTAGAACTATTTAATACATGGAAGTTTCTTTTACCACCACCATTACGAATAGCACGCAAAACAGAAACGGCGTCTCCGCCTTGTCCACCAGGGACTCCAGGAATAGAAACACCAGGAATTAAAAATGGAATTTCATGACCGCGTTCTACAAAGAACCTTGTAATGTTTTCCATTTCTTCTAAATTTGTAGCACCAACAACAGCGCCTAAATTTCCATTATCCCATTCTACTAACTTTTCTCCTACTGCATAAAAAGCTTTATTCTTTTCTGCAACAGGCAAATCTTGAAAATCCATTGCGCCTTTATTGCTTGTGCGCAATAAAACATAAACTCCGCCCAAAGCTTCATGATTCAAGAAAGGGCCAACAGAATCAGTTCCCATCCAAGGACTAACCGTAATAGCATCAGCACCAAAAACTTTAAACCCAGCATTTGCATAAGCAGCACTTGATTTTCCTATATCGCCACGTTTTGCATCTAAAATAACTGGAATATTTTCTTTTTGGTAAATAGCTATTAATTCTTGCAAAACTTGTAATGCTTGAATACTAATACATTCATAATAAGCACTATTAGGTTTTACAACTGCTGGAAACACATTACGACGAACACATTCTTCTAGAATATCTAAATAAAATCGCTTAATTGATTCTTCTGGAGTATCACCAGGGGCTGGAATCAATTTTAAAACAGGGTCCATACCAAGGCAAACCGGATTCCCTACACTTGCGATTCTATTTTCTAACAAGGTTGAAAAATTTTCAGCCATTTTAGATTTCCTTCTGAAGTTGTGCTAATTCATAAGATAAAATACCATGAGCAACAGCCACATTCAAAGATTCTAAATCGCTACTCATAGGAATCTTTACTGTTTCATCAGCTAATTCAATTAGATAAGCATTTGTACCGGCACCTTCATTACCAACTAAGAAAGCTACTTTACGCAATTTTCTTGGTGGCAAATCCCGTAAAGATTGTCTTGCATGCAAATCGGTCGCTACAATCAAATAACCCTTTTGACGCAAGAAATTTATTTTATCAATCAAATCCACATCAGATTCAAATGGGACACGTAAAAATGTTCCCGAAGAACCTCGAACTACTTTAGGATTAAACGGGCTAACTGTCCCTTTACCAAGAATCATACCACCAGAAGAGAAACCTAAACTTGTACGGAAAAGAGTTCCCAAATTTCCTGGATCTTGAACGGCATCTACAATAGTCAAAACATTTCTTGTAGTTTCATAATTCGGACGACAACTTGCTTGACGGCAAACTGCAAAAATCCCTTGTGATGTTACCGTTGTAGAAGCTTTTTCCATCAATTCATCTGAAATATCATGCAAGCGTACACCCGCAGCACGAACTAAGTCTAATAATTCAGCATTCTGGAATGATTCTGCGTAATAAACACCTATAACCTGATCAGCATGGTGGGTAACCAATTCTTGAACAACGTGAATTCCTTCTCCAATAAAATTACCTTCACGTTCACGACCTTTTTCAGTCGTTAAAGCCAGCACTTTTTTAAACCAAGGTGGGATAACATCATCTGGAGCAGAAGTAGCTTCAAGTACGGAAGCTTCAAGCAAAGATTCTTCTTTTTGCGTTTCAAAATCTTGCTTAGGTTTTGCTTCAGGGCGTTGTCTATAAATCGGAGTCTGTTCGTCTTCTTTCCAGACACGACGGCCTACAGAACGGCGTTTATCACCGCCAAAGGATTTTCTTTCTCTGTATTCACCATCCCGAGAAAAGGAACGACGTTCACCGAATGGTTTGCGTTCAGAATCTCTAGAAAAAGAACGACGTTCACCAAATGGCTTACGATCTGAATTTCTAGAAAAAGACTTTTTCCCTTCAAAAGAACCTTGCGACTTTGAAGCTGAAAATTCACTTCTTTCGTTTCTGTTGTATTTACGTTCATGGATATTTTCGCTTACTCCAAACTTTTTGTTTAGAGTCGTGCGAACTGTTCTTTTGGAATCCAATTTTTTATCAGGCATTATAGACTTCCATTATTTTCGCGGCAACTGATTCGCCGTCTATTTTCAATTGTTTGTATAAATTAGAAACTTCTCCGTGTTCTACAAAGGCATCTGGTAAACCCATTCGAAGAAGTGTTTTATTTTTAAAGCCAAAATCAGCAAGCATTTCTGCAATAGCCGAGCCATAGCCACCCACAAGCGTATTATCTTCTAAAGAAACAATCACGGAATGTTTTTCAAATAATTCACGATAAGCTTCTGTATCAAGTGGCTTAATGTATCTTGCATTCACAAGAGTTGGTTTTTTCCCATGTTCTTTAAGAATTGCAGAAGTTTTTTTCAACTCTTGCAACATAAATCCAGCCCCAAGCAATAAGATTTCTTCACCTTCTTCTTCGACAAAGAACTTACCAAATGGTATTGAAGGGAGAGTTTCTTTCCATTCATTAGAAAGAGCATTACCTCTCGGATAACGAATAGCCACAGGGCAATTCAATTCTTTCGTTGCTTGCGTAAGCATTGCGCGCATTTCATGCTCATCAGCCGGAGCCATAATCACAAGACCTGGTACGGAACGTAAGAAGGTCAAATCAAAAGCCCCATGATGCGTCGGGCCATCAGCCCCGACAAGGCCTGCTCTATCAAGAACTAAAACAACATGAAGATTTTGCAAAGCGACATCATGAATAATTTGGTCATAAGCCCTTTGCATAAATGATGAATAGATTGCCACAACAGGAACCACTCCTGCACAAGCAAGGCCTGCTGCAAAAGTGACAGCATGTTCTTCTGCAATCCCAACATCTATTACTCTATCAGGCAATTCCTGAGCGACAATATCTAAACCACACCCAGAAGGCATAGCTGCAGTAATCCCTAAAATACGAGAATCTTCTTTGGCTAGTTCAAGAACTGTTTTCCCAAAAACAGATGTTAAAGAAGGATTAGTATTTCCAGGCGAAAGAGGCAACCCACTTTCTGGGTCAAACGGATTACAACCATGCCATTTAGAAGGATTCTTTACAGCTAGTTCAAGGCCACGCCCTTTTTCTGTAACAACATGAACAAGACAAGGTCCTGGAAATTCTTTTACTTTTTTCAACAAAGGAACAAGCTCTGTTAAATTGTGCCCATCAATCGGACCAAAATAACGAATCCCTAAATCTTCAAACAAACGACCTGGTTTAAGAGCAAACTTAGTTGCCGTTTCTGTTGCCGCAAAAAGATCTCTAAATCGGCTCCCTAATACGCCTGGAATTCGTTGCATTGCCTTATCCACATCATTACGCAACTTATTGTATTTAGGGTCAGAAATAATCTGATTCAAATATTTTGAAAATGCACCAACATTTGGAGCAATGCTCATTTTGTTGTCATTCAAAATAATGGTCATGTTTTGCTTTAATTCGCCTGCATTATTCAACGCTTCAAAAGCCATTCCACCAGTCAAAGAACCATCACCAATAATAGCGACAACACTATTCTTTTTACCGAAATGGTCACGGGCTACAGCAAAACCCAAAGCTGCAGAAATAGAAGTTGAAGCATGGCCTGCCCCAAACTGATCAAATTCACTTTCAGAACGTTTTAAAAATCCAGACAAGCCACCTTGCTGACGAAGCGTATTAAAACGATTAAACCTTCCTGTTAACAGCTTATGGACATAAGCTTGGTGGCCAACATCCCAAACCATAACATCTTCAGGAAGATTATATACCTGGTGTAAAGCAAGCGTTAACTCAACCACACCTAAAGAAGAGGCTAAATGCCCACCATGTTTTGATACCTGACCAATAATGGTAGAACGGATTTCTTCAGCAAGAATTTCCAATTCCGTGACAGAAAGATTCTTTATGTCTTGTGGAGTTTGAATATCTTGAATATGCATATTAATTTACTCTTGTCACAATAAAGGCCGCAATAGAACGCAATACACTTGTATCACCAGGTAAGCTATCTAATTCAGCAATAGCTTCTTTATACAAAGCATTAGCTCGTTCTCTTGATGCATCAAGACCAATTACAGAAGGGTAAGTTGCTTTCCCACGTTCTTCATCAGAACCTGCATCTTTACCTAATTGCTCTGTTGTTGAAATAACATCTAAAATATCATCAACAACTTGGAAGGCAAGGCCAATTGATCTGCCAAATTTTTGAATAGAAGCCAACTGTTCTTCTGTTGCAGAAGCAAGTTCAGCACCAATACAAAGCGAAGCTTCTATAAGAGCTGCCGTTTTATGGTAGTGGATATAATCTACTTCAGCTAAAGAAACTGTTTTACCTTCGCATTCTACATCGCGCATTTCTCCGCCGAGCATACCAAAAGTGCCTAATTTTCTAGCAAGAATTTCAATCGCACGAGCATTCCCTGTTTTTGCCATAAGTTCAAAAGCAAGAATACACAAGGCATCACCAGAAAGAACGGCAGTTGCTTCTCCATACTTTTTATGAGCGGTTGGTTTCCCACGACGCATATCGTCATTATCTACACAAGGCAAATCATCATGAATCAATGAAAAAGTATGCAACATTTCAAGAGCACTCATTGCATACCAAACAGAATCACCCGTTCCACCAAACAATTCAAAAGCAGCCTTAACTAAAGCCGGACGCAAACGTTTACCACCAGCAAACATTGAATACCGCATGGCTTCATGTAAACGTTTAGGTTCTTCCTGTTCTGATGGCAGGAACTCATCAAACTTCAATTCAACTGCTTTAGCAGTCTGAGAAAGATATTGTACGGCAAGAGCCGCATCGGCATCATATTTTTGCATAGTACAAAGATATTTAATTCTAGAGAAAACAAAAGATTTATTTTAAAAAATTAGCCCTAAAAACAGCTTTTTATAAACCGAAAGCAAAGGATTTCTATTTTGAGAACTTAGGGTGAAAGAAATTCCAAATCTACTTTAGAATCTTTAGAACAAGACGCTTTCCATTTACAAAGTGTCGGGGCACTCACTACAGCATCTGCAGAACAAACGCCGTCAAAAACAAACGATTCTGTTTCTGCCTTTTTAACACTTGAAATAGTTGCAATAAATGAAAAATTGGATTTGTCTGCATTTTTTTGTATTTCAGAATGTTCCATCAAAGCATTAGTAACAAGAACCATACACTTTGAAACATCAGGATTATCTGAATCTAAATCATTCAAAGGTTCCCACGAAATCTGAAGTGGCACAAACTGCACATTTGATTTAGAAGTACCTGCACAACCAAAAAAATTAAATACTAAAAAAAGCAATAAAGAAAAGAAGATTACTTGTTTCACTAGGAGCCTCCACGGAAAGCAGCACTTGTAACTCTATTACGGCCACCTTCTTTAGAAGCATACAATGCCTTATCAGCACGTTCAAACAAGTTTTTCGGGTCTTCGCCTGGAACCATTTCAGCGACACCAAACGAACATGTCACCTGGCGCTGTTTAATAAGAACGGAAGATTCAATAGTTGTGCGTAATTTTTCTGCCAAGAACTGAGCATTTTGTAGAGGAGTATCGCCACAAAGTACAACAAATTCTTCGCCACCCCAACGAACTAAAGCATCTGTATTTCTGATTTTTCCTTGAATCAAACGAGATAAATTCAAAAGAACTTCATCGCCAGTATTATGACCAAATGTATCGTTTACATCTTTAAAGTGGTCTATATCCATGATAACAAAAGAAACTGGAATACCATGCTTATTTAAGCGTTCTTGTTCACGGGTAAGCACATCAACAAAACCAGCTCTATTTAAACAACCTGTTAAAGGATCTGTTTTACTTTCTCTTTCATAATTGTTCTTAACAACTTCTAATGCAGCCAAGTTGCGTTCAAGTTCTTTTTGACGTTCTTTATTAACTTTCTGGGCTCTGCGGTAATCCATAAAGCGGAACACAAGAATTATAAGGAACGTAATAAACCAAGCAAAAATCAATGCAGAAACAAGGCGCAATTCTGAAATCATTTTCCCTTTGAAACAAATGCCCATAATGTTGTAATGGAGTTCTACAGGAACTTAGGTAAAACAGGAGAAAAAAAATGATTTGTAAAAAATGTAAACAACAAATTGACGAGATGTTTGATTTCTGCCCTAAATGTGGAGAAAAAATAAATGATGATTTAAATGATAGTAGAAAGAAACCATCTAGTTGCTTTGTTACTTTTGTTATTTTAAGCGTTATTGGTATGATTATTGCACTAATTGTTGATTCTATACCAACAGAAAAAAAAGAGACAAAAATAGAAAAAACAAAAGAAGAAATTCCTCAATACACAGTTAACGATGCCGCAAGAGATGTTGACAAATTAAATAAATCAATTAAAGAAATGTTGGATAACAAAAATCCTGACTTTTCGCAATCGATAAAATACTCTAATTTTTTAGATGTTGTTAATTCTCAATTAAACGATGTAATTTACATATTCCCCAATACATTAGCAGGAGATTCAGCTGTGGCGTTAAGAAATAAACTGCCTAGCAGCCAAAAAAAGATTTTTCCTAAAATACGAAGAGCATGGGTTGCCGGATTAGGAAATGATATAGGTATGCGAGTTAAATGCAGAAATAAGTCCTGTAATGAAATAAAAATTTATGGAGATAGATATCTTCTTGAAGAAAATGTCCGTGCCGATCAAGAATATTACAGTCCTAAATTTGAAAAATTTAGAATAAAAAAAGTTTATTATGAACATTCGTTTGGTGGCGGAACATCCGTCACGATAGGAAATTATTATAATGATTCCGAATTAAAATAATAAAACGAACAATATGAACAATTAACAATAACTAGCACACGACACCAACTTTTAAATTCGCAAAAATATAAATGCCACTATTGACGAGTGGCTATTTTGTTATTATGCGCGAAAACAAAAATCTCTATTGTCTTGTCTGCGACCCAAAAATCGCAGATGAAATCAAACCTGATATTAGGTTGTAATGGAGTTCTACAGGAACTTAGGTAAAACAAGTATTTGAGTACTATCTATTTCCATTTTTTTTCTAACCCTAAAAACTTACCTACTTAATAGGAGATACCGATAATAATACTGGTTTAAAAATTCCTTCTTTTACTCTAAAAGAAAGTTCAAAATTATACCATTGTTGCGGTGTGACTTTGTCCACTTGCTGAATGACTTCGACATTATTCGAAAATAATGTAACCATTTCATCACCATAAACAAAGGTTATTTTAACCATTAAAACACCATCTTTAGTGGTGAACTTGTCTTTTGACCAACACAAAGTTTGAAACTTTAAATTTTCGTTTTTTTTGTTTTCCATTTTTTTTATCTCCTGTTTTTTAAAATGAAATTGAGTTCCCAAAGATACTCGTGGTATTCATCCATTAAGTGCTGTTTCTCGCACATTTTCATTGTTGTAATGGAGTTCTACAGGAACTTAGGTAAAACCAGTAGATGTCGTCAGCATAAATAGGAAGTGAATTATGAAACATATAAAAGAAATAAAAGAAAAATTTACCTTCTATAAGGAAAGGGAAAAAGATAAAATATGGTGGGTTGATTTCCCTGATATGGATGGATTCTTTGCTATTTCTTTCGATAAAAAAAAGATTTTATTCCTTTTTGGTGATTGCCCTAAAAATTTTTCACCAGAAGAACTTGAAATCTTCAAAAAAGAACAGCCGTTCTGGGCAAATTTTTTTCACTTGAAATAAGTTACTTGATAGAACCATTAACGCTTTTTTTCTGCTTCTGCTCTTCTGTGTTAATATAACCCATAAGTTCAACGAATTTATCGTTGTTAAGAATGTCATCAATCTCTGCTAGATGTTGTAATGGAGTTCTACAGGAACTTAGGTAAAACAAGTGGCTCAAGCGTTGGTTAGAAATTGAAGACAAATTAAAGGAGAAAGAATTATGGCTTTGAAAATACAAATACACGAACAGGCTGCAAAAAAGTATGAATATATCCCTATTGCATATAATCTTGAAGACGAGATATTCTGTCACTGCTCTTATTTTTTAGTTTTCAATATGCCCCAAACGGACAATCATTGGAAACAGGATGTTTATGGTTTCGTAAAGAAAATAAAGGCAATGAAAGTAAAAAGTGGGAGTAAGGCTGAATATACTGAAACAGCACTTGTAGAATTGTCCCACGGAAAACATTTTTGCGAGGATAGAGAAGAAACCGACAAGGTTTTTGAAAAAGTATATAATAGTGAGGATAACCCACACCCATTTGATTTTGATATGACTTTATCACACAATCAAGCCGTTTATTTTGATGCACTTGATAAATTCTATTATGCGTTCCTTATTCCATGGATAGCCCTTCCCGAAAAAGAACCACCCCGTGAACCTTTATACAAGGCGATTGACAAGTATTTAATCACTAGACGCAAAGAAATGGTTTCCAAATAAAAGTTTTCGGAATTACATACAATGTTCCACCAATCGCAGTATTGTAAATTTTCTGTTGTAATGGAGTTCTACGGGAACTTAGGTAAAACAATAAGCTCAACAATAGGAGTAATTTATGCTGACTGCGAACGAAAAGAGAAAACTTTTAACCGATAAGCAAAAAGAAAAATTGCGGTTTGCAGCACAAATGCTGAAAGCTACGGCTAAGCTTTATGATAAAAACAAACCCAATTTATTGCCTTTGTGGGGTGGGGGAATCATAACGCATGGACAGCCCCAAAATAAGGATTTTATCATTGGCATTTCCAAAAGGGCGGCCAAAGCTGATAAAAAAGAAACAACAAAGGATCATCTCTATAGGGTTACTGAAACCGCAAAAGTGATTCTCACTAGATTGCAAAAAGAAAATCTTTCCGTTGAGGAAATAGAAAATATTTTGCTAGATAGATCAATGTATATGATTGTTACAAGATCTGAAAATAGTGTTGACTTGAAAAATGCAAAGGATCCTTCAAATGAAGATGATTGGAAAGCGTTGTATAAAAAAGCAGGTGTTGAATATACATTGAACAAGAAGTAAAAAAATGTAATGGAATAGAATGCAGATTGTTTCTTAAATTACAGAAAACGACACTTTATAACTCCCGAATCCATAGCGATCCGGGAGTTTTCGTTGTAATGGAGTTCTATGATAACTTAGGTAAAACTATGATCCGCTCAAAGGATACAACCTTTACACTGCATAGGCCCTCGGCAAAGAAACTAACAAAAAGCACGATGCAGAATCGCATGTAGAAAGAGTTGCTCGTAAGTGGGCGAAGTACGCAGAATAAAAATTAACTTTGTAAAAATTCTCGGACAGTGAGGTTCGTTTTTTACAAAAAAAGCTAAATCAGAGAAGTTTTACGGAGTTTGGGAGTTTAATTCCCAAATTCCGTAAAATATTGTATATTATATACATGATTAAGCGAGAATTGACTGAATTTCTAAAGGGCATGGCGCAGAAATATCCCGTCGTGACACTTATTGGGCCGCGACAGTCCGGTAAAACGACGCTTGCTTGCCAGACGTTTTCGGAGTATCGCTATGTAAACCTAGAGCAGACTGGTATGCGATTGCTTGCCAAGGAGGACCCTCGTGGTTTTTTGGTTTCCAACCCGCCGCCCCTGATTATCGACGAGGTGCAGCGTTGCCCGGAACTCCTAAGCGAAATCCAGGTTGTCAGTGATTCCTTGAATATGAATGGAGCGTTCATCCTTACGGGGAGCCAGCAACTGCCCCTGATGCAGGGAGTCTCGCAGACTTTGGCTGGGCGAACTTCAATTCTTACGCTGCTTCCACTTTCGTTGCGGGAACTGGCCTTTGCCGGAATCGAACAAAAAAAGGATGAAAGTCTCTATTTTGGTGGCATGCCACGGATATTCGATAGCCACATAGAACCCAACATCTATTATCGCGACTATTTCCGCACGTATGTGGAGCGTGATGTTCGTGACCTTATCCGCATCAGGGATTTTGACAGGTTTGATATTTTCGTGAAACTTCTGGCTGGGCGAGTAGGGCAGATTTTGAATACGTCTTCTCTTGCAGCCGACGTGGGCGTGTCTAACAAAACCATCGCCGAATGGATTTCCGTTCTGGAGATTTCAAATGTTGTTTTCAAGTTGAGACCATGGTTCGGCAATGTGGGGAAGCGTTTGACCAAGTCTCCCAAGATTTATTTTACCGATACGGGGCTTGCGGCAAGGCTCTTGGGAATTGAATCTCCTGAGCAGGTGGCACGAGACCCCTTGCACGGCAATTTATTCGAAAATCTTGTTATTCTTGAAGTTTTAAAATCTGCATGGAACCAGAATATGACGACGGAATTCTTTTATTTCCGTACGGAATCTGGGATCGAACTGGATTTGCTATTCAAGAGCGAAGGTTGCTGGAACGCTGTCGAGATAAAGTCTTCGTCGACAGTCAATATGGACTACTTCAAAAATTTAACGAAGGTCGCGTCAATTCCAGAATTTGAAAACATGAAAAAAATCCTTGTCTATTCTGGTGATAATATAGAGAGTTTCAAGGGATGCCGTTGCGTAAATTACAAGGATGCTGGAAAGATTGTTGGAAACCTTTAACAGTTGAGAATGCTAAATGGGTAAAATAGCCTTCGCACATTGGATATCGCAATGGTCGTGCTCACCCTCATTTTGATGGGGAAACTATTTCAGCGTAGGCCGCGAAATCTTGGGCGTTGTTTTGTTTGTTCTATGGGAACTTAGTTAAAACTAAATGTATATTAAGCAATATGCAAGGCGGAAGTATGAAATACGCAAAAGACATAAAAGACAAATTTTATTTCTATAAAGAAAAGAAAACCGATAAAATGTGGTGGGTTGATTTCCCAGATATGGATTGTTTGCAGTTTCTTTTGATAAAAAAAAGATTTTATTCCTTTTCGGAGATTGTCCTAAAAATTTTTCTCCAGAAGAACTTGAAATTTTCAAAAAAGAAGAACCGTACTGGGCAAAATTTTTTCACCTAGAATAAACGATTTAATAGTTCCATTAAGTTGTAACGGAGTTTTCACAAGGTTCCTTTACAAAGGCTAGAACTTCTCTGTAATAAGTTGTCATAAAAAGGTGAACTAACTATATTGTTCTTTATGATTGATTCTTTGTTACGTTATAATACCAATGCGCCGCGTTATACGAGTTATCCGCCGGCAAATTTATTTCAAGAAGCTAAATCGAAAGAACAAGTGCAAAAGCTTTGGTTAGATTCTAATGCTCTTTTGCCTGAAACGCTGAGTTTTTATTTCCATATTCCGTTTTGTGTAAAACGTTGTCTTTTTTGTGGTTGCACTTCTGATACCTTGCATGATGAATCTTTTAGAAATGCTTATTTTGAGGCGTTGCATCAGGAAATGAATGAAAAACTTTCTTGGATAAACAAAGAAAGAAAAATTTCTCAAATTCATTTTGGAGGTGGCACACCAACAAGTGTTCCTCTTGTTGAATTAGAAAAAATTCTTTGTCACTTGAAAGAAAATTTTGAATTTCAAGAAAATGCTGAAGTAGCAATAGAAATTAATCCGGCAACTTTAACAGAGGAAATGCTAAAAAATCTTGCACAAATGGGCTTTAATCGAGTTAGTTATGGTGTGCAAGATTTTGATTTAGAAATCTTAAAAAACATAGGTAGAGATCCCTCTCTTATAGCTATCCCTGAACTGCTTTCACTGACAAGAGAACTTGGTTTTAGAGGAATAAACATAGATTTGGTTTATGGTTTACCTGGCCAAACAGAAGAAGGTTTTGCAAAAACGATTGAAAAAGCGATAGAAGCATCTTCTGATAGAATAGCTCTTTTTAGTTACGCTCATGTGCCTTGGATGCGACCAGAGCAAAAAAAATTAGAAGCTTTTGCTATACCAGAAGCCAAGACAAAAATGACTTTGTTTTTGAACGCGCGAGAAGAATTTTTGAAAGCAGGTTACTTTGCTGTTGGAATGGATCACTTTGTAAAACCAAGTGACGCTTTAGCAAAGGCAAGTTTATCTGGAATGTTACATCGTAATTTTCAAGGGTATTGTACAAGAGAAACAACCGGGCAAGTTTATGCTTTTGGGGCAAGTGCAATTTCTCAATTTGATAATGCTTATGTGCAAAACATTCATAATTCAGCAGAATATGTAAAGCGTATCCAAAATGGTCAAATGACAGAAATCAGAGCTCAGGAACTTTCACATGAACAACGTGTTCTCAGGAATGTGATTGAACGACTTATGTGCAATAATCGGTTAAAGTTATCTGACAATGAAATGGCTGTTGTTTCTGATGGCTGGAATCGTTTACTTGCTTTAGAATCAGAAGGGCTTTTAAATCAATTAAATGAAAATGAAATTGTTGCAACTGAATTGGGCTCACTTGTGATTCGTTATTTAGCGATGCAATTAGACCCTTTAATGCAAACTCAAAAAAGAGAAGGCGTTTTTAGCCAAACGATATAATGTTTGGTTAAAAACAGAAATTCCCGACTTGAATAAAATAACGGTAATCAGAAAAATCGGATAAGTCACTAGCTGAATCAAAATCAACTAGCCTTGTCATGCCGAGAGAAATTTCTAAAGAGCGATAAGCATAGCGTAAAACTGGCTCTAATGCTAAACGAGAATTGTCTAAAAGGAGTAATTCATTTTCTTCAAAATCGTGAATATAACTTGCAAAAAGCCAAGCACTGAAATTACCTAAATGTAAGCCAAGGCGTGCATTTATAGCAAGGTAATGGTGAGAACGGTATTCTGGAGAATACCAAGTGCTTGCAAAAGGTGTAGCGTTTATTTCTTGACGTATGGTGTTATCAATACTTAAAAAGCCAAATGAAGGAGGGTAGGTTTCACCATCTTCTTGGTAAATGTTTGCGCCAGCCAAAGCTCCAAGCCCAAATGTTAAAAAAGAATAAGGGGAGTGAGCAAATGAAGCGTTTCCATTCAGTTTCCAGAAAATAGGGACCGTTTCACCTTCACCAAAAACAGCTCCTACTGATTCTAATCCAAGTGTTGTTTTTACAAAAGATCCATTTTTAGCAAACCAAGGATTTTGTTGCCCTGCATTATGAATAAATGAAAGTTCTGGAGAAATAGGGCGTACAGAAATACGTTTTTTTGAAATGTATTCATTTAATAAATATTCTCTTTTTCCAACGAGAGCTTGTAAAGAAAAATAGTTGTATTTATTTAAATGGTAATCCAAAATAAATGAAACATCGTTTTGCCATTCTTCTTTAATTTGTTGAGAATGTTCAATGTCATTGATGAAACTATTTAATGGTTTTAAATTTCTGTAATTATAACGAACGCCAAAATCAAAAGAACCTTCTAGTAAACGCAAAAGTTTAAATTCTGGAGTAACGCCAAAACCTTGCGAGCCATAAAAAATATTAGAACCTAATTCGTATTCAAATTGATTTACATAACGGATTCGGAAATCGCCAAAAAGGAATGGTCCAAAAACAGAAGAACCAAAACCACCTGCTTGCAAATCCAAAACAAAAGGAGATTTTGCCTCTATTTGTAAAGTTCCGTTTTTATGCATTTGTATTTTTAACGAATCGTAAACCGGAGACTGGCTTACATCAGAAATGAAATTATTAACAAGAGAAAACCCTGAATCTTGGTAATTCCAAAAAGACAATAAATGAGGTTGGATTTCAGACGGAACAGAATCTACAACAGGAATTACCCGAAACCAAGGGGCAATGGATTTAGAAGAGGTTTCATACGGTTTGAGTTTTTGTATAGAAGCAAATGCTGATAAATTTTTTTCTACTTCTGAAAAACCGCTTTGCATCCAATTTTCAGGAGAATTCTCAGGTAAAAAATGAGGGCGTATAGTTAGAATAGAACTATTTAAAAAAGACAATTCTCTTTCATAGTAAAGGTATTCTCGATAAGATTCTGAATTTTGTTTTGTTGAAATTCGTTTTGGCCAGGCAGAAAGAATTATAGGGAATTCATTAGGTTTTGACTCTAAAGGTAATGGTAATACACAACCGGTTCCTGAAATATTTTCAGCAAAAGGCATGGTTTTAATAACCGCATCCGAGCCATTTAAGTAATGCCCTTCACAATTGACTCCAGTAATATTTTTTGGGAAATTTTTTCTAAAAAGACTTTCTTCGACACGAAAGCGAAAACGTAAATTGGCTAAATAAATAGAATCTGGTGTTAAAGGTAATGTATTGACAGAAATGTTTGAATCAACGGAAAAAGTTAAACGCATTTGTAGTGACGGCGCCCAAGATTCTTTAGATAAAGGAACTTTAAAATGTTCCCAGGGATTTTTTGTAGATTCGTTTAGAGAAAGTTGTTTTGAAATATCGTTTTCTCTTAAAAGGCGTTGTATGTCATCTAGAGCCCACCCCGATTTCCATAAACTAGCAATCCAAAGTCCAACAGAGTTGCCGACAATAGAATCAATTTTTACACCATAATTTTCAAAAGCGTAAAATGCACCTAAATAGAACCAAGCAGAATTTGGAGCATCGTTTAAATACAGAATGGTTTTACTTGAATTTTCTGTTTCTGGAATATACCCAAGAGACCACAAAGGCTTTTTAAACGGGTTCAAAAAATCAAAAGAAATTTCTTCTGCAGAAATTTGAGAAAAAGAAAAAATAATGGCAAAAAAACACGCACTTAAAATGCGCATATTTAACCTATGCTAGAAATATCAAAAGCAATTTTTTCAGCTTCTTCTCGTTGGATATAACCACATCGGACAAGTTCTGCTAATGAAACATCAAGAGGCAATGAACCATCCGAAGAATTTTGTTTTACGAGTTGTTTTATTTTATAAAAATCACCATTGCGAATTTGCGCTGCGATGCTTTGACTACCATAAACAATTTCCCACGCGGGTATAAGCGTGGAACCATCGGTAGAAGGAATTAAATGCTGAACAACAATAGCTCGCAAATTAGATGCAAATTGTGTACGGACAACTAATGGCGCGTCTTGAAGAAGTTCTGCTAAAGCACCTGCTGTTGTCGCGGCTGTTAGAGTGGCTACTACAACTGCTCCAGATTCTGCAGCACGTAAAGCTGGGTGTAAAGCTTCTTCTGAAATATCGCCAAACCACAATAAATCAGCACCAGCACGAATAGCGTGAGCAATTTCTTCTTGAGGTTGTTCGCTTAAAGGAGTCTGAATAACAATGCTTTCGCCGGTTTCTATGTTGTATTCTTTTAGCGGGTCTAAAAATATGGCTCTGTGCATGGCTGAAGAACAATAAGCAGAAATAAATGCTGAAGCGGTTGTCGTTTTTCCACTAGCAGCAGGTCCGCAAAAGAGAATAACGCCAGAAGTGGCAGAAAGTAGATTTTGTAAAGAATCCGGAACGCCTAAAGAATAAAAATCTGGGCATGAACTTAAAAGAGGGCGTAAAATAGCAGCTTTTCCCATAGCACCACGCGAATAGCGAACACGCCACATAGTATCAAGGAACGGCCCAACAAGGCGAACCCCAGCACTTTCAGGCAAAACACCTAAAAATTCATCTAAAAAGCCAGAAGGAATAGGGGAAGTTTCTGGAATTTGCCCGACTTTACGACCTAAACGAACACAAGGAAGAGCACCTTCAATGAGAATAACATCACTTGCACCATTTTGTAGTGCATAATCTAAGATTTGATTAGCAGTCATTGTTAGTTCCTCCCTGGGCGATAAGTAGCAAAATTACGGACATCAAAAGCGCGTTTCCAAGCTTCAACACCTTCAATGTAACCAGAATCAACAAGCATTTTTAAAGAATCATCTAATGTAATGGCGGTGCCTTTGGCAGAAGCTAAAGCCGCAGGAATCTGAGCGATTTCTTCTTTTCGTAAAAGGTTTGCTATAGTAGAAGAAACTTTTAAAGATTCTGTCGCTAGCACAAGTCCTTCACCACCTACAACAGGAATAAGGTGTTGTACGATAATGCCTTTTAAAGAATCGGCAAGGCTTGAAGCAAAAGAAGCTCTGAGTGCTTGTGGAACAGAATCCAAAAAACGATTCAGTAATGATACCGTATTGTTGCCTGTTGCTGTTGCAAAGACAAGCATGCCAGAATTTGCTGCAGAAAGTAAAAGAGAAAGTTCTTCTATAGAAGCAATAGAATCAAATAAGAGAACGTCTGCCCCTTCTTGGATAGCCGTTTTAATACCAGTTTCTCCCGAAACAGTGTGAAGCCCAACACCTCGCTGGATAATCGCTCCATTAGGGTTATGCAATAAACGTTCCACTGGTTTTTCGACTGTTTCAATCAGAGCATAGCGCGATGCCGCAATAGCTTCGCCATACATTGTGAGTGTAGACGAACGGCCGCTTGATGCTGGGCCTGCGATTAAAACCAAACCACTTGTTAAATTGGCAAATTCGGCACAGAAATCAGGCAAGTATAAACTTTCAAATGGGATTGGTTCTAATGGAATCAATCGAATAGAAAGGAATGGCGTGACCCCACTCCATGTAACAGAAAGTCTTGCGCGACCAGTACCTGAAAGAGCAAAAGTTCTGCTAAAGTTTTTCCCTACAGCAGGGGTGTAAAAGTCAGCAAAACCTTTAGAAGCTTCTAAAAGCCAATCATTTAAACGTTCGGCGATAATGGAATCAGGTGTAGCTTGAACCATTGTGCCAAAGCGACGAAACGCCGCCGGACGATTTTCAAAGAGATAAATATCTGTTGCTTGGCAAGCTCTAGCGTAAACAATAATTTCTGCTAAAGAATTTTTTGCCGAAATAGATTCAGGAACTTTAATTTCGCCTTCACCTGTATTTAACGCAAATCGAACAGGGAGGGCTTCGCTATTTTCAGCATTTTCAGAATCGCTTTCGACTGTAGCCATTTGAAAACCGCCAGAGACTCTTGTAGATTCAAGCCCTGCGACTTCTTCAACTTGTATGGCAGAAGATGATGTTGAACCATATAAACTATTGCCTTCAATTTGTAAAGCAGATGGTTCGGGTTCTTTATTTTCTGAAGCAAATGTCGGCGTTTGCGTTTTAATGATTTGTGGTTGTGTTTCTTGAACAGGAGCTGAACGACCAAATGTAGCACCACTAGATTTCGGTGGAGTTGTTTGTGTGGCTTGTGGAGCTGCTGCATTCTTTTTTTCTAATTGAATGACATAATCCAAAACGCGGTGATAAGTTTTTTCGTCTAAAAGGCCTGCTTCACAAAGTACTTGCCCCAGATCTTTTCCAGGAGAAACTTTTCCCAAAAAGTCTTTGGCCACATTTTCAGCAACAAATTTGTTAGCAATTAAAACTTTGGCTAAATAACGGTTTCTCATAAAAAGTCCCTCCTACTGAACCACCAAGAAGCGATACCCAAAAATACACTGATGTAACCTATGGCGTATAGAGAACTCCACAGCAAATAATTTTCAGGCAATGCTACTCCATGGATAACATAAGCACTTATGTTATAACGATAAAGTCCAGGAAAAACAGCATGGATAACTACAGCGGCTTTTTCAAGAAGAGTACTCATACCGCCTGTAATTTCTCCCATACGTTGGACAAAACGGACTTGTTCTAAAAGTTGACCAGAAAGGTGGCCTGCAAAATAAACGCCTAATGTAAAAAGTGCACTTAGAACAGGTGTTGAAAAACTAGAGAAAAGTAAAGCGATTGCAACAACAATAGCAAGTTCCCAAAAAACGAGATATATTGCTTGCAATAAAGAAAGTGTAGGAGAAGAGTGTGTTAAAAATAAAATGGAATAATAAACGGCTGAAAGGATTGACAAGTGAACTGCCACAACACCCATTAAACCTAAATATTTTCCAAGAATAAAAGTCCCGCGACTAATCGGTTTTGAAAGAAGAGTTAAAACGGTTTTGCGTTGGATTTCTTTTTGAACAAGGCTTATTCCTACAAAAACAGAAATAAGGAGCCCTGACAAAGACATAATAGAAAGAGTTGTTGATTTAATCACATGCGCTCTATCAAAAACAGACCATTCACCAAGAACAATGCTGAAAAACGCAAGCGCAATTGTTAAGAAAACAATGTTATACAAAATCTTATCGCGAACAGATTCTCTAAATGTATTCCAAGCGATGATTGCAATATTTTTAAGACTCAGCACGTGCAATCTCCTTTGTTAAAACTTCTTCAAGGCTTGGCCTAGAATTTTCCATCTTTTCAATAGAAATATTATGTGAAAGGCAATAACTTAAAAAAGCATCTTTTGAAGTAGCGTCTTTACAAACCCATTCTTGAGGGTGTCCTGTAGAAACAACATTTTGCGGAAGATCTTGTTCTAAAAGGGTTTGGCCTGTTCTGACATGGTATTCTGTAGAAGCGCTTTCTGTAATTTCTTCGACAGTACCTTCGCGAACAATTTTCCCATCAACAATCATAGCGACCCGTTCGCTAATAGATTCCACATCAGAGAGCAAATGGCTAGAATAGAAAATAGTCACCCCTTCTTGATTTAGAGAAAGAATTGCTTCTCTCACATCGCGACGCCCCATAGGGTCTAAGCCACTCATAGGTTCATCAAGAATCAAAAGTTCTGGTTTAGAAAGAATCGATTGAGCAAGGCCAACGCGTTGCATCATACCTTTTGAGTAAGTTCTAAGGCGTCTATCAATCCAATCTTTATCAGCGTGAACCGTTTGTAAAGCCCATTGGATTCTTGCGTTTAAAGTAGCGCCTTCTAAGCCCACAAGCCGGCCATAGAACGAAAGGAGTTCGCGGCCACTTAAATAATCATAAAAATAAGGTTGTTCAGGGCAATACCCAAGAATTTTTCTTGTTTGTGGACGTTTTGGGGGCATACCAGCAATGGCCACTTTCCCAGAATCAGCCCCTAAAAGACCAGTTAGAATTTTAATAGTAGTTGATTTACCAGCACCATTTGGCCCGATAAAACCATAAATCATACCACGAGGCACCGAAAGCGAAATCCCTTTTAAAGCGGGTTTCTGGTGCATAAAAAAACCAGTGCGATAAGTTTTAGTCAGATTTTCTATTTGAATCATAGTGATTCCTCATTAGAATCGTCTTCTGACGAACTAGCGTTCTTTTTTAAAGCGGCTTTAGCTTTTTCTTCTAAATGTTCTTGAATTTGTTGTTTACGTTCTTTTTTAAACAAAATTCGATAATACACAGCCCCGACAACATAAAGAGCGATTCCAGTATAAAAAACAGGATTTAAAGATTTTCCGATAAGTCCAGGAAACCATTCTCCGATTTGAGTAGCACCGAAAAAATAAACAAGAACAGCGAGAACACCAAGTCCTCGAAGAATCCACGATAAAATAAATTGCACTTTCATAACACCCCAAAAAATACTCTTTTCAAAGCAAAAGACAAATAGAAAAATGACCTAAATTTCAGGTTTATTCTAAAAAGTCAGATTAAATAGAATTTTTATAATCTTTGAACCATTCGGCAAACGCTTTTACGCCGGTTTCTAGGTCAGTATTAGCCAGATAACCCACTTCTTTTTCTAAGGCAGAAGTATCAGCATAAGTCACTTCTACATCGCCGGGTTGCATAGGTAAAAAGTCTTTTTTCGCTTCCATTCCAAGAGAATTCTCCAAAATAGCGATAAAATCCATCAAATTAACAGGAGAACCATGGCCAATATTATAAAGTTTATGGATAGGAGCTCGTTCTAAACCATTTTCAAGAACGCGCACAACACCTTCTGCAATATCTGCGATATACGTAAAATCGCGAAGCATATTTCCATTATTAAAAACTTTAATAGGCTTCCCGTCTAAAATAGAAGACGCAAAAAGCCATGGTGCCATATCGGGCCTACCCCAAGGTCCATAAACTGTAAAGAAACGAAGCCCGGTACTATTCACTTTGAACAAATGAGAATAGGTTTCAGCCATCAACTCATTAGAACGTTTTGTCGCTGCATAAAGGCTAGAAGGCATACAAACCGGATCTTCAGTAGAAAAAGGCGTTTTTTTGTTTCTACCATAAACGCTAGAAGAAGAAGCATAAACCAAATGCTTTACAGGATTTTCACGACAACATTCAAGAATCGACAAAAACCCAGTCACATTACTATCTACATAAGCTTGCGGATTTTCAAGGCTATAGCGCACGCCGGCCTGAGCCGCTAAATGCACAACCGCATCAAACTTTTCAGTTTTAAAAAGATCATTCAGTGAATTTTTATCCACTAAATCCATTTCTCTAAAATCCACTAATCCATTTAAACGCTTTAAACGCGCGTGTTTCAAAGAAACATCATAATAATGGTTCAAATTATCAATTCCGACAATAGAATAGCCTGCTTTCGACAAAAGCAAAGCTACTTCACAGCCGATAAAACCTGCAACACCTGTAACAAGACACTTTTTCATAAAAAGAATAATAATAAAATTTTAAATGGCGTTCCCTTGCTTAAAAGCAAGGTCGGGCCCTTTGCGGTATCGCCCGCCTTTGGCGGGCGTCCGTTCAGCCTTTTGTTTTTTTACAAAAACCAAAGTCCGCCCCCTTACGGGCTTTGGTCCCTAACGCAAAACAAGTCTACGGGAAAGAGAAAAATCTTTCGTTTTCACGTAAACAATATAAGAACCTGCAGGCAAATTATTCAAATCCACAAAGCCATTCACATTATTGACTGTATATCTTGGAACACCTTGCAAATCAAAGAGCCGAACTTGCACATCTTTAGCTCCATGAATTTGCAATTTTCTCCCATCTAAAGACAAAGCCAAAGAAGGAATCAAAGCATTCTCCAAACCATCAGTTATTTCCGAAGAACTACTTTGGATTTCGGTTTCACTTGAAGAACTATCCATAGAAGAACTAGAAATTTCAGAACTTGATGATTCTTCAGCAGAACTGCTAGAAACAGGTTCTTCAACGAGAGAACTAGAAGAAACAACAGGTGCTTCAGAAGAACTACTTGGGACAACGACGCTAGCTACATTCCAGCTAAGTGTGGAAGGACAAGCTTGTTCTGCTTTATCATTCAAATAAATGTAAGCATAATAAGTTTGAGTTGTAGCAGTTGGTGCTATAGAAGGAACCAAGAATGTATAAGAAGAAGCTGTTCCTGAAATTTTTTCGCTAGAGCGAATTACATTCCCTAATGCATCAAAAACATTGAATTGTAAATTCCAAGCAGAACCATCGCTTGCAGGTGTAATAGAAACATTCAATTGGTTGTCATCAATAGAACAATCTGTAACAATTGCAGGAACAACTGCTTCAGAACTAGAAGACGATTCAATGCTACTAGAACTTTCAGGAATCAATGTGCTATCAAACACGGCTTTGTAAGTAGCGTTGCTAGCGACAATTGCAATTTCAGGCGACCAACCTTTAAACGTGTAAGTGTAAGCTTGAGTAGCAGCTTTTGTAGGTGTTGTTGCATTGTAAGTAGGTAAAATGCCGTAACCTAAAGAATCTGCTTGTAAAACATTTTCTCCGTTCAAGAACTGTACATAGTAACGAACAAGAGCGCTATCGAACACAGCTTTGTAAGTGGCGTTGCTAGCGACAACTGAAATTTCAGGCGACCAACCTTTGAACGTGTAAGTGTAAGCTTGAGTGGCAGCTTTTGTAGGGACTTGTCCGCTGTAAGCAGGAGTTTCACCGAAAGCTACTGCAGAAGATTGTAGCGTTTCACTTCCGTTCACAAATGTGATTGTGTAAGCATTTGTTGTTGACGAATAAGTCGCTTTGTATACCACATTTTCTGTGACAGCCGATAACGCAGGAGTCCATCCGGCAAATGTGAAGGTTTGCGAATCAGTAGAAGGTTTTGTAGGATCAGCAGGCAAAACAATGTTTTCTGCAGACGTGCCGTAATCATAAGCAGTAGCCGCTTTTAAAATAGCACCATCTTCATCTACAAAAGTAACAGTGAACTTGTTGAGAACGCTATCAAACACAGCTTTGTAAGTAGCGTTTCCAGCGACAACTGCAATTTCAGGCGACCAGCCTTTAAACGTGTAAGTGTAAGCTTGAGTGGCAGCTTTTGTAGGTGTTGTTGCATTGTAAGTAGGTAAAATGCCATAACCTAAAGAATCTGCTTGTAAAACATTTTCTCCGTTCAAGAACTGTACATAGTAACGAACAAGAGCGCTATCAAACACAGCTTTGTAAGTAGCGTTTCCAGCGACAACTGCAATTTCAGGTGACCAGCCTTTAAAGTTGTAGATGTATTTTTCAGTTGATTCCCTTACCGGTTTTTCCCCATTGTAATTTGGTAATGCGCCTTCTTCTAAAGTTTCTTGTTGTAAAACTTCTGTTCCATTCACAAAAGTAATAGTAAAGGTTGCAAGAGCTGAAACAACTCCGAAAGAGAAATTGGAAATAGTAATCTCTTCCCAACGAGAACCAGGCATGCCAAGAGTTAAAATAGCTTCTTCATTTGATTTAGCTGTAAATGTGAAAGTGACTGTAGCAGTACTTCCACCTGTAAGAGAGGTCTTTTCATGACAGTATTCGTTTAATGTGGTGGTCATATCAAGTTCCTGACCGCCAGCACTCTCTGTAGCGTCAAAAGAAAGTTTGTAGGTTTCTCCAGTTACAAGATTGCCTAAATTCTTTGTAACGTGACGTTCGTCGTTATAATTATTGGATTGTCCAATAACTACTGTGTTTTCATTAACCGTTAATTTTGTGTTGGATTGCCATTCTGAACTTACTGCCACAGAAGAAGAGGAAAGAGCACTTGATGAAGAAACTTCAGAAGAACTTGATACCAGAGAAGAACTACTTACAACACTTGAAGAAGATTGTTGAGAACTGCTAGAAGCAAGGCTTGAAGAACTTTGAACGGAACTGCTGCTAGAAACGGCAGAACTAGAAGAACTAGCTTCTGGGAGTCCTAAACATTTCACATTATCTATTTGTAAAGTTCCAGAACCAGAAGCGGCTTGGATTTGCCAGCTAAATGCACGGACAGTTTCTCTTGTAGAAGAAAGACTTTTTGAAATTCCCCAAGTAGGTTGGGCAAGGCTATTCCAGGAAACCGTTTTTGTTGTCCAAGAATTTGTACTTGTAACCGAAGTTTCAAAATAAGCAGCGTCTGTAATATTAGGGCTTTCAACGCGGAAAGAATGAGCAGCGCCTTTATAGTCATATTGAATAGAAGTGCAAGTAGAAAGATTTTCTGTTGATTCACCATCGGCATTCGTGGCGACAACAAGACCAATGAATGGGTCGTAAGTAAGAGAACCTGCGTTTAATGAGTAACTGACTTGTATGGCTTTTGATGAAGAATTCCCTGTAACGAAAGATCTTTCTACACTAGAAGCACCACCATTTGCATTGTCGTTATAAATAGCCCAATCGCCACCCCATAAAGAAACGGTATCGCCATCTTCTAAATCATCAACGACAAGAGTTTTTTTCGTGGCAATTGCAACAGCTTGTGACGAAGAACTAGGTGTAACAGAAATGCTAGAAGAAGAAACACCACCACTACACATATTTAAAGGATTGCTGGCGGCAAAGGTATAATAAGAATCGTTTGGTTCTTGAATAGTAAGCCCGATAACACCATCAGAAATACGATTGTTTAAATTAGAAACATTAAGCCAGTCACCATAATCATTATTGCTTGCACCACCAACACCATAACCATCATCAGCAATTATTTTTTTACCACCCATTGCAGAACTTGCAAAAGCCCATGTCACCAAGTTATTATTATCACTTCTCATACGTTCTTGGTCACCTTGAGTGCGCCCACCAGAACTAAAAAGGTAATCGACTTTGCTTTTATCAAAATTAGCATACCATGTAACAAGGCCATCATTTAACCAAGGAGAAATATCAACGGCAATTTTTGCGTTTGGCAAAGCCGATTTAATTGTTGAAACAATATCGTTAAAATATTTTCCGCAAAGGTCTGCATCAGGAATACCGCCACCCACTTGATTAAAACGTGTGTCATGATTATCACCAGAAACAGAATACTGGAAAAAGTCAGGTTCAATAAGCCAGATAGTTGTACCAGAAGTGCCAAAATCCTGAGCCACGCCTTGAGCGTAAGAACGATAGCGCGAAATAATGCTGCTCCATTTATTTCTGATAGTTTCAGCCCCATTCGTACAATGGTTGGGTGAGCCAACATCGCAATCTTGATTTCCTTGGTCTTTATCGTATTCTGCTATAACATACGCATAAAAAACAGGAGTCAGATTATTTTTCTTAGCTGCCCTAACCATAGAGCCTTCCCAGTATTGGTTATAGTTATCATTATCACCAATCCAGATGGCTAAATGAGAAAGCCCTTTACCTGAAAAATCAGTGTTTTCATTAAAAGAATTTTGCCATTGGCGGCCATAATTAAAATGGCATTCATCAAAGGCAGCAAAAGCTACTGTATTGAGTAGCAAGAAGACTACAGAAAAAAGTAATCTAAACATAAAAAACCTATATCCAAAAGTGAAAATTTTTAAAATCAAAAATTTTCAATACCAATTAGTAATAAAAATAATGAATTTATTTGTAATCATTTCTTTAGAAATGATAAAGAAATGCTCTTTTAGGCTCAAGTTAGAGAAAATCTGTTCTTAAATCACAAAAAATGTTTTAAAAGAGCAGTTGCTGGCACAAAAAACCAGTCCGGGCGAAATTCTAGTTCATAACAAGCTTCGTAAATAGCTTTTGCTAAACAATGGGCTTTGCACTCATTTTGGAGGTCTTGCTTGTTTATTCCTGAATGTCTGGCGTATTCTTCTAAAAATGCCTGTTCTGCAGATGTCGTATCTTTGTTAAACATTGCCATTGCATATTGAAAAGAACGCAACATACCAGCAATATCAACAGCTACAGATTGTTTTGACCGGCGGTAAGTAATTTCTCGTGAAGGCTCTCCTTCAAAATCAATTATCCAAAAATTTTCTTTATTATAAAGTAATTGCCCAAGGTGAAAATCACCGTGAATCCGTTGGCAGGGGAGAAAACTTTTTTCTTGTTTTAAAGAATAATATTTCTTTTCTAATTCTGGCAGTTTTTTTTGCAATTCTTGAACGTATTTTTTTTCGGTTTCTTGTTTTAATAAAGTTTCTAGTTTCTGAAAAGGAACTTCTGTTGCAGAAATATTTTCTCCGGGAAGTTCTGCCAAAGCTTTATGCATTTCAGCGGTTCTTTTACCAATAAGAGCGGCTTGCTCTTCTGAAAAACTCCCTTGAAAATAATCCCAGGCAGAGTAAGAATTTTTAATGGCTGATTCTAAAATACCAATGGAGTAAGGAATATTTCCATCATAGTAAGTTAAACTCCCTAAGATATTAGGCGAATAACTAAAGTTGTTTTCTTTAAAATGCAATAAAATTTCTTCTTCTGGGTGAATACCAGGAGAAAGTCTTCTGAATAATTTGAAAAAGAATTTTCCGTGAGCTATAAAAGAAGAGTTGCTTTGTTCGTTATTTAAAGAAGTTATTTTTTTTAAATCATTTGAGTCAAAATTGTCAAAACGTTTAACCAGAAGTTCGCCAAAAGAACCTTTAAAAATTTTCTTGTCATTATTAAAATCAAACAAGGAAAAAATCAAATCGTTTATATTTGTAGAATAATTTGTGACAGCATATAAATCGCTATCTCCATTTTCAAAAGAAACCGCCACTAAATAAAGAGTATTACTCGAGAATGCAAAAAAATCTTTTGTCTGAATTTTAGAAATTCTACGCTGCTTTCCTTTAAACCAACGTTTAGAGTGAAAATACTCTTCATTAAACATATTCAACCCCAAATATTTTTAAAAAGTTTGTGGTATATTTTGTCACTATATTTATCTTCTGGTAAAAGTAACTCTTCTTCAGAATACCCGCTAGAAACATCATCTAAAAAAATAAGATGTTCCTTTTCATTTAAAGTAAAATGAATCCGAAACGTTCTATACGCTAAAACACCTTTATCATTATTGAAATATAAGCGTTTCCTGCTAGAATCTTTAGGGTCTAAAGAAAGTTGTAATTGTGCAAAACTTTCTAAATCCCATTTTAAATTTTTCAGAATCCAAGAAGTTTTTTCTTTAAAAATAGAACTTATCTGAAACTGCCATTTGTGAGGCTCTTGAGAATCAACCCAACCGGCTTTTGCTTCAGGAAACGCATCTGCCATAGGAATGTAAGGTTTAATATCAAGAATTGGGGTGTTGTCTAATAAATCCGCTTCATCAATAAATAAAGAAAGTCCTTCGATATAAAGTAATTTTACGCAACTTAAACCAATAGGATTAGGGCGGTATGGGGAGCGTGAAGCAAATGTTCCAACGCGATTTAAATTAGGTGCTGAAAGCGGTGGCCTTGTAGTGGGGCGCCAATTCTCATTTTCATGAAATTGGAAAATAACCCAAATCCGTTCAAAACCATCAAGATTTCTAAGGGCCATTTCAAAATTTTTGCCAGATAATAATTCAATGCGTCCAGGATGACCATGAAATAAACGCCCTTGTCTGGGAGTATCATATTTATAGGTAGCATCACCTAAAAAGTATCCAATAGGTGTAAAGTCCATATAGGAAAAATAATTAAAAGGGAAAAAATGAAACTTAAAAGAAAAAAAATAAAGAGAAAAATGTGGGAAATGGCTTAAAAAAGGGAACTTTTCAAAAAAAATGAAAAAAGTTTAAAAAAAGACTTGCATTTTGTTGTAATTGTTTTTATATTGTAATTATTACAACAAACAACCTCTGGAAAGAGAGAAGGAGATAAAGATTATGAAAGTTTGGATTTGCAGCGTTTGCGGTTATGTTCACATGGGACCAGAAGCTCCAGATTCTTGCCCACAGTGCAAAGCCCCTAAATCAAAGTTTAATGAAAAGACAGAATCTACTTCTGAAAATATTGTCTGGGCAGATGAACATAAAATTGGCGTTGCTCAAGGTCTTGATCCAGAAGTAATCCAAGGGCTCCGAGAAAACTTTGCTGGCGAATGTACCGAAGTAGGTATGTATTTGGCTATGAGCCGTCAGGCTGACCGTGAAGGTTATCCAGAAGTGGCCGAAGCTTATAAACGCATTGCTATTGAAGAAGCAGAACACGCTGCAAAATTTGCCGAACTTCTTGGAGAAGTAGTTTATGCCGATACTAAGAAGAATCTTGAACTTCGCGTTGCTGCTGAAGCTGGCGCTACTGAAGGAAAACTAGTTTTGGCAAAACGCGCAAAAGAACTTGGTTATGATGCTATTCATGATACTGTTCACGAAATGTGCAAAGACGAAGCTCGCCATGGTTCTGCATTCCAAGGCCTTCTCCGCCGCTATTTTTCTAAGTAATAACTGATTTTGGGTGGGGTATTCCCACCCTTTTTTTATGGAGGTCCTTTTGGAAAATGCTATTCAGAAATTTCAAAATAGAGGAATGCGTCCTTCTATCCAAAGGGCAAAGATTCTCCAATATCTTTTAGATAAAAGAAATCACCCAACAGTTGATTTGATTTATCAAGAATTGTTGCCTGAATTGCCAACACTTTCGAGAACTACCGTTTATAATACATTAGATGCGTTTTGTGAAAATGGCCTTGCTATCCATTTAGATTTTGGGGAAGGCTTTTTACGTTATGACGCAGATACAACCCCGCATTCTCATTTTTTTTGTAAATGTTGTCAAAAAGTTTTTGATTTAGAAATTCCACCAGAAGATATTGCTTCTAAACTCCCGAAAGGTTTTGCTATTCAGGAGTCGCAATTGTATGCTTTTGGTGTTTGCGAAGAATGCAATAAAGCTAAGCTTTAATTTTTTCTAAAGCTTCGTTTGTTCCAAGTAAGAAAAGAATATCAGTATCTTTTAAAACGTAATCAGCAAGATTACCGAGTTTTGGTTCTTTTTCCATTGTATCGCGGATAGCAATGACCTGAATCCCGTACTTACTTGTTAAAGCAAGTTCTTTTAAAGTTTTATTGTAAAAATGTTCTGGGCAAGCTAATTCCACAATAGAATAGCCTTCTAGGAAAGGCAGATAATCTAGCATGTTGGGCTTATCCAGTCTGTTTGCTAGAGCTATTGCCATGTCTCGTTCTGGGTGGAAAATATTATCGTGAGGAATGCCTAAACGTTCAAGAATGGTAGATTGCTCTAAACTTGCACTTTTAGTAATGATACGAGATTCTGGAACGCCAAATTCTTTTAAGTTCAGTATGGTTAAAAGAGAAGCTTCTAAATCTTCGCCAATGCAACACACAACAAAGTCAGCGCGTTGAACGGGTAAAGCAAAAAGTTGTTTTTTTCTGGTGCTATCAGCAACAGCTGCTTGGGCTACAAGAGATGCTATGTCTTGTACTTTATCAGCGTTTTTATCAATAGCAAAAACATCGTGTCCAAGGGCTGTGAGTTGTCTTGCTAAAAAGAAACCCGTGGAACCTAAACCGATAACCATGAATTGTTTTGAAGCCATATTAACCTACCATAATATTTTCTTCTGAATACCAGACACCATTATCTTTTTCTGAAGAAACAACTGCAGAAATTAAAAATAATGGGCCAAGTCTACCTACAAACATAACAAAACAAATGAGAAGGCGTCCGAGTGAAGAAAGTTCAGAGGTGATTCCAAGAGAAAGACCGCATGTTGCATAAGCACTGCTTACTTCAAAAAGAATTTTTAAGAAAGATGAACTAGTTTCTGCATAGGGCTGGCTCCCACTTTCTGTAAGCAAAAGCAGTAAAGAAGAGAAAATAATAACAATTACACCAATAATGAAAATGTAAATAGCTTTGTTTACCGTTTCTTGTGGGATTGTTCTGCCAAAAACCATTGTTTTTTCTTTTCCGAGTAAACGATTTATTCCAAGAATAGCTATTACGGCTGCTGTTGTTGTTTTGATACCGCCACCACAACTGCCAGGATTAGCCCCAATAAACATTAAGAGAATAGTTAAGAATAAAGATGCACTAGAAAGGGTTGTAAAATCAGAAAGGTTTATGCCAGCCGTTCTTGAAATAGAAGAAAATGAAAATGCTGCTAAAAGTTTGTCACCAAAGGCAAGAGAAGAAAGAGAATTTGAATGTTCTACAGCAAAGAAAAAAATCATAGAAAGCACAACAAGAATGCCAGTAACTAGCATGGCAAGTTTAGTGTGTAATGAAATTTTCTTTTTAGATGAAAATAAGTAAGGGAGTTCAGTAATTGCTAAAAAGCCAAAGCTTCCGGCAAGAACCAATAAAGCAGACGTGATAACAACTAAAGAATTAGAGCCGTACTGTATTAAAGAATTGGGGTATAATGTGAACCCTACATTGCAAAAAGAACTGATAGTTTGGAATAATGCCGAAAAGAATCTATTGTAAAGGTCTGGTTCAGAAAATTGCGTGAAATAAACTAGTAAACCAATAGCTTCAATTCCAAATGTAAAAGGTAAAACGGCTTTTAACACTTTATTTGGTGAAAGATTTTCTGGTGAAAATTGATCAAGAAAAACAGATTGGTGGCTAAATCCTGGGCGCATTCCTGCAAGCAAAATTAAAGTAGTGGAAATAGTCATAATACCAAGTCCACCGATTTGCATTAAAAGAAGAATTATCCAATGCCCTGCATGAGAATACATAGTACCAATATCAATAGTAGCAAGCCCTGTAACACAAATAGCAGAAGTAGCAATGAAAAAATTATCTAAAAAACTAATGCTTTCTTTTTGAGCAAAAGGCAGTGATAAAAACAGTGTTCCAACCAAGATAAAAGCAAAATAACCAAGAATCACAAAAAGAATAGGATTCGAGTGCTTTCGCTTTTTAATAACTTTTGTCTCTAATGGTTGAGCTGAAAATGAAGATAAAAGCATGAGCCAAAGATAAAAAATAGGACAATTAAAAAAAGCCTCAGAATACCTGATTTTTGATTTTCTTTCTAGATTTTCGCCCATGACTGCAAATATTCGCTCTATTTTAATGCCTTTAGCTATTGTTTTGGGAATTTTTTTACCTCAATTTCATGCGGGTTCAAATATTTTACCATTCCTTATTGGTATGATGATGTTTTTAACATTTATTTCTAAAATTCCTTCTCAAGAACATCATTTTACATTTAGAATAGAAATCCGAGCTTTAGTTCTAGGTCTTTTTTTAACATTTCTGCTTTTTATTTTGACAAAGTTTTTTAATCTGCCAAAAGAATTTTTGCTGGCAGGCATTTTACTTGCTTTATCGCCTCCAGCAAATGCTGCACCAGCAATGTCTAAAATTTTAGGTGGAAATCCGGTATTGATGCTTAAAATCTTTATTATTGGTCATGTTATTGCTTGTTTTTCTATTCCATTGGTATTTGGTTATTTTAGTAACACTTATTCATTAGAATTTTACTTTGAAATGGCAAAAGCGATTTTCAATAAAATGCAACCTATAGTAACCATTCCATTAGCATTAGCATTTGGAATGAGAATTTTTAATCCAAGTTTTGCTGATAAATTTTTAAGGTTTCAAAAATACACCATATTTATTTGGACTTTTGCTGTTTTTTTAATAATAAGTAATGCCAGCTATAAAATTCAAAATATGGAAAATATGGATTGGAATATGTTCTTTGGAATGGGTGTACTTTCTTTAATTTTTTGTGTTTTGCTTTTTGTCGTAGGTTGGTTTATAGGTAAGCCCAAACACCCGATTGAATTTTCTCAAAGTTTAGGTCAAAAGAATACGGTTTTAATCATTATCTTAGCGCAAACATTTGCAAAAGAAATGCCGTTAGTTGTCCTTGGTCCTATTTGGTATGTTGTGTGGCAAAATTTAGTCTTGAGCTTTATGACGGCCAAAGTAAAACCTAGCAAGTTAAAATCAGAATAATGGACAATCAAAAAACAAATCGTTTAGAGTTTATTGATTTAGCCAAAGGCTTGTGTATTATGCTTGTTGTATTTCAGCATGTGACAAGTACTTTTGGAGTTTCTGATTATCCTTTTAAATTAGGGTTAGCTTCTTTTCGAATGCCGTTATACTTTTTTTTATCTGGGCTTTTTTTTAAATCGTATAGCGGATTTTTAGAGTTTTTGGAAAAAAAGTTTAACAAGTTATTTATTCCATTTGTTTTTTTCTTTTTAACGACATCGTGTGCTTTGCCTTATCTATTGGCTTGTTTTAATCTTCGTTCTTTTCCAAAACCAGATATTTGGTTATCATTTTTCTTTCAGGAAAGTTTTCCTAATATTCCTATTTGGTTCTTGTTAGGTTTGTTTTTTGTGAATTTAATCTTTTATGTATTATACATTTTAGCTCACCAGTGTTCTTCTCAAACTTGGATACGCTATTTAATTTTATTTTCAATTTTAGTTGGTTTTGCTGGTTGTTTATTAGGTTATAAACAAATTAATTTACCGATGTTTCTTGATTCTGCTATGACGGCATTACCTTTTTTCTTGTGTGGTTTTTTAATATACCGTTACACGCCATTGGTTTTTCCAAATAAATTAGATAAATGGAATCTTGTTTTTGCAATTAGCTTACTAGCTGTTCCGCTTATTTTTTGTAATGAAAGCGTGCATTATTTAGAAAATAAAATTTCGATTTCTGTTTTTGCTATGTATGCTTATGGTTTAAGCGGAACATTAGGCATTCTTTTACTTTCAAAAAAAATAAATAAACTTCCATTGGTTTCTTATTTTGGAAGGTATTCGATTATTATTCTTTTAACACATGGCTGGATTTTATGGGTTTGTATTAAAATTTATCATTCTCTTAGTTTTACACTAAACCCAATGCTTGCAGTCGTATTGATTTTTACTTTAACCATGTTTTCTTATTTAGCCGTTATTCCGATTTGTAAAAAAATAATACCATGGTTTTGCGCACAAAAAGATTTGGTATCATTTAGAAAAGGCTTTTTTAAAAACCATACTTTTTAAAGTATTTAGAAAAATCTTTAGCAATAGAAGCATAAACAGAAATCATAGCGGAATCTTTTGCAATAGAAGGTAATGCTTTTCGAATAGTGTAAGCAAACATGGTGGAATCATCTTTTGCTAGCATTGCTTCTTTGAACAAATGAGCGATAGAATCGGGAGGAAATCTTTCTAATAAATTTAGAGAATCAAGTGGGTAAAGCGTTGCATAAAAAGAAAGTAAATGTTCTGGCAATACGCCATATTGTCTTGCAGCAACGGCTGTTGGTAAAGCAAGAACTTCATCTTTTTTCCAAGGAGCCCCTTTGTAAGTTATAGAAAGAAAAGCCCCATGAGCTGATTCTGAAAATTCAACGATATAATTTTTACCAAGCCTTTTTTGAAGGAGTTTTTTTGTTTTTATACCGCGATTTTTAAAAGAGTGAAAGCCTTTAATTTGTAAAAAAATTTGTTTTTCATTTTGCACTTTAAGTACTGGGACAATGTTTTTCCCGGAAATGTCAAAAAGGGTTTTTATTGCTGTCGGAACTATTGCAACAAGTTCAAAACAAAAAAAAGCTGAAGAATCTTCAATAGTAACAAAAGGTGAAAATGAATCGGATTTTAAAAGGTCCAAGGAATAAGTTTTATATGAATCAAAGGAAGATTTTGTTTCTTTAGAATTTGAAAGCAAATGAAAAGATTCAATACCGCTAAATAGCAGCAGAAAAAAAATGAGGCTAAAGGTAAGAATTTTTTTGTAGCGTAACTTTGCGTATTTTTGAAAAACATTCCACCTGGATTTTCCAATAGAAGAAAATCTAAAATAGAGTAGAACAAATGCCAAAAAGGCAAACCATAATAAAAAGAACTTCACCTTTCGAATATAATTTTTTGAATTAGAAAAGTAATTTCTATTTTTTTGTTGTTATGGATAAAAACATCAAAAATATCGTGGTCATAGGTGATAGAGTTTTGTTAAAACCTATTGCTGAATCAAATGTAACAGGTGGTGGCCTTTATTTGCCACCAAGTGTTAAAGAAAGTCATGCAGTACATACAGGGGTTGTGGTAAAAACAGGCCCTGGTTATCCGATTCCTGCACCACAAGAGCCAGACCAATTTTTAAGAGAAATTTCTGAATCACAGAATTATGTCCCATTGCAAGTTCAAGAAGGAGATCACGCCCTTTACTTGCATAATGCAGGTCATGAAATAGAAGTTAACCACGAACGTTACGTGATTGTTCCGCAACACGCCATTTTACTTGTATTTCGAGAAGATTTTTCAGATATTTCTTTTTAAAAAATTAAACTTCGGTTTTAGGTAATGGTGTATTCATAAAAAGCCGGACTTCTTTTAGAAGTTGAATCATTTTATTGGCTTGTTCAAATTTGTGTTTTATCATTTCCTGAATTTTATTGTAGTATTCACTATTAAAGAATGGATCTTCTGGATAAGATTGCATTGATTTATAAATACTTTTTAATTGAATCATTGCATGTGCATAAGCTTCTGCAGAAGAGTCTAAAGATTGTTTAAATTCATCAAAGGCTTTTTGGTTTTGAGCCTTTTTTTCTGGATTATTAACTTCTAAAACTTTTGCCGGTAAACGAGCAAAATGTTCAAAAGATTTGGCTATTGTAGAAGTAGCCATAGAACGTAGGCCAATTCCTTTTACAGAAGAATCAATAGAAATAGAGCAAATTGCAGTGCCATTGAAATTACAGAGAACGCGTTTTTCTTTTTGTCTTAATTCATTGAATGGGTGAAACGATTCATTTGTGCTTATGTAAGTTTCTGGCACATAAAGAGGAACTGTTTCTCCGGCAATGGTAATAGAATATTTAATACAAGATTCCCCGGCAAATTGAATGGTGTCATAAAGATCTGCTGAAGCGTTTAACAAGCGTTCAGCGGTCAAGCGCATATTTAATGATTCTGTTTCAATTTCACCAATCAAAGGAATGTCTTTAAGAAGAATGCTTTCAAAATGATTGAAAAATTCAGGGACAAGAATTTCTTTATTTCGATTTCTTGTCCAAATGGGCATGCCAAGAAGAAAAGCGTCTGTCAAAATAACTTCTTTTCTGTCATTAAAGAAAGCCAATGCTTTCAAAAGGTTTAAAAGCCCTTTCCACTTGCTGATAGAGATGTAGATTTTGTGGTCAATACAAGTTTCTGACATTTTACCGATTAAATTCAAAACATCTTCAGAAATAGAAATGTCTCTGATTTCTGAAAGCCATTGTTTCTTTTCTTCGGTTGAAATTTGTAGTTCTTCTGGAATGGAAAAAGCATTTTCATCGTGGGTAGTTGAAAGTAATAATTTTAAAGAATCAGAAGAAATGTGTTCAGGGAGACTAAGAGAAACGGTAATGCTATCAATAATGCCTGCATCGCTTAAAGTACTTTCAGGGCGGCGAGTGCCTGTAATTAAAATAGGCTTGTTTTCAAATTCTTGGAAAATGATTTGTAATGTTTTCTTGGTTTCTATATTGTCTCCGTCAAAATCTTGGAAAAGAACCATGTCAAAATCATCTAGTTTTTCTGGTAAAGAAAGAAACCTTCTGCCAAAAAGTAAAGCTTTGTTATTATGGAAAGCATGTTTTGCTCTACGAACTAGTAGTGATTTGCCAGAACCACTGCGACCACAAATATTGATAGGTTGGTTGGTGAAAAGACAAAGAAAAATAATTTGTAAAAAAACATCTCTTTCGACAATGTCGTTACACAATACTTTCATCAAATCACTGATGCGCCCTTTTAAAGCCATAAAACTCCCTACTTTGATAGCTAATTTCTGGTACCACAATTAATTTAATAACTACTAAAATATAACTAAATAATTATTTTTAGTGTATGAATTTTTCAAAAGGTCTTTTGCTGGTACAGTTAGGTTCTCCTGAAGCATTAACTTTGCAAAAAATCGGAGAATATTTGTATGATTTTTTAGGCGATCCTCATACTTTAGGAAATCCACCTTTTTTTTGGAAACCTTTGCTACGTTATGTAATAATCCCATTAAGTCGGAAAAAATCATTAAATAAATACAAAAGAATGTTTGACTCTAATGGTTTTGAAAAAATGCCGTTGGTTGAAAAATCAAAAGTTTTTTTAGAAAAATTGAAAAGAGAATTACCTGAAATTCCAATTGAACTGGCTTACCAGTATGGTTGTAAACCGAGCATAACAAATGCTTTGGATAATTTTTCAAAACAAGGTGTAAAAGAAATTCAAGTGGTCCCTTTATACCCACAATGTTCAGATGTAACGACAAAAGCTGTTTTAGATCAAGTTCAAAGTGCATTACAAACAAGTTCATTTAAAGGGCAGGTGTTTGCTACAGAAGGCTTTTGTAGGCATAAGGCTTGGGCAAGAGAAATTGCTTTGGCAATAAAAGAAAAATACGAACCTGGAATGCGTTTAGTGCTTTCATTTCATGGAATACAGCAAAAGCGTGTTGATAATGGCGACCCTTATGAAGTTGATTGCAAAGAAAGTGCTAGGCTGATTGAAGAATTTACAGGTATAACGCCACTAATAGCTTACCAAAGTAAATATGGAAAAGGAAAATGGCTTTCTCCATCATTATTAGAAACACTTGAAAAATTAGCGCAATCAAAAGAAAATGTGCTCGTTGTTTGCCCTGCATTTACAGTAGATAATTTGGAAACAATTTATGAAATAGATGATGAAGCAAAAGAATTTTTTAAAGCATTAGGCGGTAAAGAATTAAAACGAGTGGCTTGTTTGAATGATAGAGAATCTTGGGTAAAAACCTTTGCGCATGAAATTTTACCAGACCTTGTTTTTAAAAGGCTTGAAAACAAATGAAACGAATAATTGTTCTTTTGAGCTTTTTATTTTTTGTGCAAAATATTTTTGCAGAAAAACCTTTTCAAAGGTTTTCGGCTTTGCCATTTTTAGCTTATTCTGAAGAAACAAAGTTACAATATGGTGGAATGTTTTTGTTGTTTTTTAAACCAGTAGAAGGTGGACAAAAAACATCTTCTATAGATTTTGTTGCTATGGGAACAACGGAAAATCAATACCAATTTAGAACCAAGCCACATTTTTATTTATGGCAAGACAAACTTTTTATTCCTTCTGAATTTAGTATTTCCAAATGGCGAGGTTCTCTTTATGAGCATAGTTCTAGTGGGAGCTTTGATGCTGTTTCTGGTTATGAGCAAATGCATTTTTATGGGAGCATTCCTTTAGAAATGAACTTTGGCTTGCCATCTGTTTTGCCTATGCGCTATGGTGTTTTATTTAAAGGTGATTATCGAGAAAATGATTTAGATTCTAGCATTTATGAGACAAAATCGCTACAAGATGGTTCTTTTTTAGGCCTTGGTTATTCTTTAACATTTGATAATCGCGATAATACAAATTGGCCAACGAAAGGTTTTTATGCTCGATTTGAAGAAAATTTTTATTTAGGTGATTTTTCATTTCATACAGAAGAAGTAGATTTGCGAACTTACTTTTCAATAATATGGAACACTACGGCTGCGTTAGGCGTTTTATGGAGACAAAGTCGTGGAGATGAAATCCCATTTGATTACTTTTCTGGTTCAGATGGAACAAGTCGTTTTCGTGGTATTGATTTTGGTGTGTGGAATGATACACAGGCGTTGGTTTGCCAAATAGAATTGCGGAAAACTTTATTCTGGCGTTTAGCGGGAACAATATTTTTTGAAACATTCCAAAGCGGCCCTTATTTCAGTGAAATGCTTCGTGAAAAAATCCACACATCTGTTGGATTTGGCGGGCGTTTAGCCTTAAATAAAAGCGAAAGCCTTTATGCTCGCGGTGACATTTCTTTAATTGATGGTAAGCATATAGGCTTAACTATTTATTTGCGAGAAGCTTTTTAATTTAAGGTAAAAGTTTTACATCAAGTTCATGTGGGGTAGCGTCAATAACAAGCGCACGCCTAAAGGTCCCGACATCGCCACTGCCTTCAACAACGCGGACAATATCATCGACATCCATAGAATTACTTTCAGTTCTGCCATAAAAATGGAACTCGCTTTCATCGGCAACTTCATCAAGCAAAACAGTAATTTCTTTGCCGATCAAAGCTTCGTTGTTTTCAAGTGAAATATTTTCTTGAAGTTCTGTTACAACAGAAAGCCTTTCCCGAGCAATTTCTTCTGGAACGCTTTCTAACCGAAGCTTTTCAGCTACGGTTCCTTCTTCAGGGCTATAGACAAAACCACCTAAATGTTCAAAGCGAATTTCTTCTAACAATTCCAATAAATCATTAAAATCGTCTTCTGTTTCGCCCGGGAACCCAACAAGAACAGTTGTTCGTAAAGTGACTCCAGGAATCTTTTCTCTGATTTTCAAAAGCAAATCCCGCAATTCTTCTTTAGAATAACGGCGACACATTGATTTTAAAACTCTATTACTTGCATGTTGAATAGGTAAATCAATATACTTGCAAAGTCTTTTTTCCGAGGCTATTAAATCTAAAAGTTCATCATCAATAAAAGCGGGGTACCAATAAAGTGTACGAATCCATGGGATATTGGTTTCTTTTAAAAGAGCTTTCAGCAAATCTTTTAAAAAGCCTTTTGGTGCATTTTTTTCATGTCCATAATAAGTTGTGTCCTGCGCAATTAAAGTCAATTCTTTAACACCACTTTCTTCAAGAGCTTTTGCTTCTGTAACAATATCTTCGATAGAACGTGAAACCTGTCTGCCACGAATGCCTGGTATTGCGCAATACGCACATTGTCTATCGCAACCTTCAGCAATTTTTAAATAAGCGTGGTGTGTAAAACCGCCAAGATTTTTTCTAACAGGAATAGGACAATCGCTAGATTTTATAATGCCCATATTCTTTAAAAGTTCTTGAGGTTTATAAGTTCCAGCCCAAAAATCAACTTCGGGTAATTCATTTTTTAAATCATTGCCGTAACGCTGGCTTAAGCAGCCAGTGACAATAATTTTTTGCCCTTCTTTTTTGTTTTCTAAATGAGAAAGAATAGTTTCAATAGCTTCTTCTTTTGCAGGCTCAATAAAGCCACAAGTATTTATCAAAATATAATCGGCTTCTTCTGCAGAATTTGCTGTTTCAAACCCTTGGTATAAAAATTCTGTGACAAGACACTCGGCATCTACTTGGTTTTTAGAACAACCTAAATGTACTGTAAAAATTCGATTCTTTCTCATAGCTTAAAATATAGAATAGATTTTTTAACTTCTTAGATATTGCATTTGGAGTAAAACAGAATCCTCTGGTTGAATTATTGAGATTTTTTTCATAAAAAAACAAAAACACTCCGAAATTTCGGAGTGTTTCAAAACCATTTAAAATTTTATTCTGTTACTTCTTCAACTTCTAAAGCAGGGGCTGCTGGAGCAGGGATAGCTTCTACTTCTGCTGGTGCTTCTTGCTGTGGAGCTGGAGCTGCTTCTTGTACTGGCGCTGCTGTTTGTTGTTCTTCTGTTGGTTGAACTTCTTGAGTTGGAGCTGGTTCTTGTGCAGGAGCAGGTTCTTCAACCACTTCTTCAACCACTTCTTCAGTTTCTTCTACAGCAGGTTGTTCTTCCCAGTTATCAGATGTGTTAGAACTTTCATAAAGGTTTTCACTTGTAGTTGGGTTACCAACAGCGTCATTACTGCGGTTATCTACCCACCAAGGGAATCCATTTGTTTCAAGGACTGAACGGCCAAAATTTTGAGCATCATTTATGGATGCAAAAAAGCCAACACGTACGCGATAATAAGTGCCTTCTAATTCACCTGGATTTTCTACAGAAGAATAGTAAGCTTTAACGCCTTTTTCAGAAAGTTTCTGGACTAAAGATTCGGCACTCTTTTTAGAAGGTTGAATGCCAACTTGGATAACATATTCACCATCATCTGCTTGGTTTACAGGTTGAACTTGAGCTGTTTGGGCTTCTGGTTTAGTTTCTGTTTTGACTTCTTTTGCTTGCTCAGGAGCAGTTTCTGTTTTAGAAGTCATAGGTTGTAATTCTGGGTCTTCGTCTTTAGGAGGCTCAACCACTTTAGCCGGTTTTGCTTTTGGTGTAGAAATTTCAGGGACAAGCTCCTTTTCTTCGGAACAACCGAAAAGGAAAATACTGAGAGAAAAAAGAGCTAAAAGTGGAAAAAGTTTGAATTTCATTTGAAACCTCTAAAAACATTCCTTGCGTTAAATATACTTAAGTCTTTGATTTATCGCAAGTTATATTTAAAATTTTACCCTTTTTAGTATGAGAACTTATTAAAATACCTTGACGAAAACGGGGGACTTAAATATATTTGGCAAAAAATCAGTTTAATTTTAACCAAAGGATTCCCGTGATAGGCGTTATCGTAAAATCCAACGAACCTTTTGAAAGAGCTCTTAAGCGTTTCACCAAGTCTTGTGAAAAGAATGGTATCATTTCTGACGTTAAGAAACGCCAACGTTTTGAAAAACCATCTGAAGTTCGCAAGCATGCTGAAACAGCAGCTCGTCGCAAGCGTTTGAAAGAACTTGCTGAACAAAACCGCAAGCGTCTTTATTAATCGCTTTTTGCACTTGTCGGAGGAAGTCCGTTAGGTCTTCCTCTTTTTCTGTTTTTATAATTTTCACTAAGGAGTTTTTATGGCAAGCGAACTTTTACAAAAGATTTTAGACGACATCAAAACGGCAATGAAAGCTCGTGATGCCGAAACTTTGGGTACTTTACGTACTTTGCATTCTGATATTAAGAATGTTTCTATAAATTCAGGCGTTGAAATTACAGATGAAATTGTTTTAGATGTTTTAGCTAAGAGTTTAAAACAAAAAAATGAAGCCATTGAAATGTTGAAAAATGGCGGTCGTGAAGATAAAGCTTTAGAAGAAGCTAAAACAGTAGAACTTTACCAAAAGTATTTGCCAGAACCGCTTTCTGAAGACGATGTTGTTGCTCTTATTACTGAACTTAAAGAAACTCTTCAAGCAACTTCACCAAAAGATATGGGTAAAATGATGAAGGAACTTTCTCCAAAAGTGAAAGGTCGTTTTGATTCTAAACGTTTAAGTCAGTTAGTTCAAGAAGCCCTTCGATAAAAATAAAAAGTCCCGCAAAGCGGGACTTTAATTTTTAACGCAATAATTTAATGAGCAGAAATTGCTTTATTTAAAAAATCTTGCACTTTTTTAGTTTCTTCTTGTGTAGGCACACGTTGGTTCTTTAGTTCGTAGGGGAGTTCAAGTTTTTCCCATTTATGGAGAGCCATATTGTGAAAAGGTAAAACATCTACGCGTTCTATATTTTCTAAAGGCTCAATAAATTTAGCCAAAGCATCAATGTCTTCTTGAAAATCGGTAAGCCCAGGAACAAGAACATAACGCAACCAAACTTTTTTATTCATTTTTTGCAAACGTTTTGCAAAATCAAGGGTTGGGGTAACATCTTGGCCAGTTAAACTTTTATGGCGTTCTGGGTTCATTTCTTTAATATCAAGTAGCACAAGATCAATGGGCTCAAAGTAACTATCGGGCAAATTTCTAGCCAAAAAACCTTGAGTATCTAAAGCAGTGTGTAAAGCGAAATCTTGTTTTGCCCGAGAAAAAATTTCATAAGTAAAATCGGGTTGTTGCAAAGGTTCGCCGCCAGTAATGGTAAGGCCACCAGCAGTTCGTAAAAAATTGGCGTATTTTTTTATTTCATTAAGAATAGAATCGCTGCTTGTCAGTTTACCTTGTTTTAATTCCCAAGTGTCTGGGTTGTGGCAATATTTACAACGAAACGGACAACCACTTAAAAAAACAGCAAAACGCACACCAGGCCCGTCGGCGGCAGCAGAAGTGAAAAAAGAATGAACGTAGCCAGAAATCATAAAAACGCTCTTTTACGGATTGTTCTAAAAATAAATTATAACAATCCAAGAGCTTCTTTTAAAGTGGCTTCATCAGAAGGTAATTGAGAACGTTCTTCTGGGGAAACATATTGCAAAAGGCGTTCTGCGTCGGGTAAATCCCCACGATACCTTGGTTGTATAGTTTTCTGGTTGCGAGAATAGAAGAATGGTCCTGTTTTTACAAAAAGCTTTTGTTGCAAACCAATTTTTAGACCTTCTTGCAGAATCTGAAGAATCTTTGGCCCTGGTTTTTGAACTTTGTGTAAAGTAAGCATTCTAAACAACAATTGTTTTTCGTGAATAGGAGATTCTGTTTCAACATAGAAAAGCAATTGATGGATCAATTCTTTTATAGAAAGTTCAGGAATCGATTGCCCATAAGCAGCCCCTGTGATTTTTGGATGCTTAATTTGATAAGGTACAATCAATGAAGCATAAGTTGATTCAGAATCATCTTTTTCGTCAGATTCTGTTTCCACTTTTGGAGGAGCAATACTTTGTTCTATGCTGACCGTTGTTAAGAAATGATTCTTTTCATCGTCATTAAAGAGATACCATGTTGGAGTCCAGATGCGAACGATTTTCCAACCAAGCATTTCGGCAGATTTTGGACGCATGTATTCTCTGTCTTCAATGCTATGTTGTAAAGAACCGCTTAAAGAATCGTCTTCGGCGGCAAGTAAATAACGCTTGCTATTATTTTCGTCTACTACAGCAAGAGCAACCGTTACAGAATCTTGCCCAATATTTTGCCGTGTTAAAATGCTTTTTTCATCGGCTAGTTTATGGAGCTCTGTTAAAATTGGAGAAGGCTCTTGCAAGTTTGGGTTTTGTTTTTCAGAAGGCGTAAAGTCTAAGAAACTCTGGAACAATTTGCCAGTTTCTCCTGCAGAGAATGAGGCGTGGTCAGAGATGAAGAAATGAATTTCTCGTTCGGCTAAACTAGCACAAGCGTTGATTCTTGTTGGCGATGCTAAAGCCCCTTGAGTAACGCTTTCTGTAAGAACAAAAATAGTGTCGCGTTTTTGGCCTATGGCATTTTCTGGAGAAGAAATATAGAACGTATTACGATAGGTGCGTTTTTTAAAGAATTGAGCTAAGTTTGGCAAGTCTTTTAACGCATTTTGCAATAATTGCTGTAAAGTTTGGATTTCTTCTGTAGCAAAAGCAATCACCCCAAGAGTTCTAGCTGGGTTTGTTTTTGCGTGTTCTAAAATAGCTTTGACAAGTTTTTGCTTTGGATTGTCAGAAACGTGCTTGCGGTAAGGTCTTTCACGAGAGGTGTCAGGCAATGGGAATGTTCGAATTGAATTATCGTAAAAGACAGAAGAGGCAAATTGTAAAATAAATGGGTGCCTATGCCCAAAGGCAAAAGAAATATTGCGCTGTGGAACCCCGAGTCTTAAAGCGTGTACTAAAATGCTACTAGAATCAATATGGCCCGAAGGTAAATGTTCGTCGCCAACTAAAATAATTTTCTTTGCGTAGCGGGCATAAATTAGGAAATCAGTAACAGGGATAGTTTCTGCATCAAGAATAATAAGCAAATCGCAATGAGGAGAAGAAACTAATGATTCGGCTAAAGCAAACTGTAAAATATCAGGATTTTCTTTTAGAGTGTTAGTAACTCTCAAAGAATTGGCTTGTAACCACATGTCATAAGCTTTTCTGTAGGCTTTAGAATCTTTAATACGAGATTTTGAATTTTTAGAAAAGATTTCTGCAGATTCTTTCGCAATTTTTTGAACGTTTCCTGAAAGCCAAGCTTGAATCAATTTTTCTGGAGCATTAGGGTCTTGCAAGATAGATTTTTCTTGCAATAAAATATCTAGTTTGAAATTCTTTAAAGTAGTGATTCCTTTTGCTGTATTTTCATAACTAGGTAAATCTTCTAGATATTTCATTAACCCATAGACAATTTCTGTCTGAGGTAAAAATTCTTTTGGTAAGCCTTTTGGAGTAATGAAAAATACGAAATCTTGCAATAAAGTCTGGTAAACTTCTAAAGCTGAAATAAATTCAGTCAATTCTTTTTGGTAATTGTTAAGCTTATAAGCATGCGCTAAAACGTTTAGCTTAAGATCTTGACCGATTTTTTCACGATGACGGTAGAATGCGTTGATTTTCTTTTCAAGGCGTTCCCAGTCCGTTTGTTCGTAGTTCCAATCGTCGCCAAAAAGCCTTTGAGCTAAAGCAGAATTATTTTTATAAGTGTTCCGGCATTCTTGGATTTCCCACAGTTTTTCTGCATATTTTAAAAGGACTTCATCGTTGGTGGCAAGTTTTGGATCGCGTAAAATGCTTTTGAGAATTTTCTTTGAAGAAAGGTAATTCTCAGACATGTGCTTCATTTTCTTTGTGCGGTATTCTGCAAAGAGTTCTTTTGCACGAGTAATGTTAGTGTCTATAGCACTAGGGGTAAAATCACCAGAACCTTGGTTTCTATAATCGGTCCAGACTTTTGCAGCGGAGGTAAATGTCTGAATAGTATCTTTAAAGGAATCCCATTCTTGCCCTTTCAAATTCCAATTTGGGAAATCAAGGAAATTTTTAGAAAGAATTTCAACAACTTCTTTGGTTATTTTTTGAATGTTTTCTATGGTATGCTTGTTGTTGATTATAGATGCTTCTTTCAAGTTATCAATAATTATTTTCCAAGAATCACAGAAATTGACAATAGCGGAAAGTTTGCGAGCAAAATTAGCGTTATTAAAAGCTCTTTCATTCAAAAGGCTAAAGAATGATTCTTTTTCGGCAGAATTTTCCTGAGCTTTGAATTTTAAAATTTCTCCAAGAGCATTTGCTGTTGCTTTACATTCTTCAAGAGATAAATTGTCGAAAATTTCAGCAATTTTTGCGCCTAAGCGGTAGCAACATTTCTTTTTGTTTTTTGAAAGTTCTTGTAAAATATAGGCTAAAGGTGTGGTATCATTACCTTCGCGCTGTGTTAAGGAGTAATATTTTTCAAAAACTTGCCTTGTTGATTTTAAATTGTTGGCTAAAGTTTCAAAATCTGGTTTTTCGTCTGAAAAAGAAGGTTGTATAAGAGCGTCTTTAACTATCTGAAGCGATGTAGAATGAGACGCAATAACAGCAGTCTTTTTTTGTTTGTACAAGGCTTCTGCGATTAAATTAGAAACGGTTTTTCCGTTATCCGTTCCGGGCAACGGTTGTAAAACGAAATATTTTGTTTCTTCTTCTAAAGAATGCAACAGAGCATCCGTATCTTCTGAATCCATAGGATAAAGGAACGCATGCTCTGCAGGCTGGAATGTTTTATTGAATCTTGAAGCTTCAAAAGAAGATTCGCCGGATTCATCAAATTCTCCACCAAGAAGTTCTCGTGAAAGGTTTGAAATGCGTTCGGAATCCTGGTCTCTAAAGATGCGGCTTATACGAGCGGTTTCGTAAATAGATTTTTTTGGAAAAAGTAAAATGCAAATACCTTTTTCGGTAAATTTCCAATCTTCTTGAGATGCAATAAAAAGTTTTAATCGCCTGAAATATTCTTTAATAGAAAAAACTTTGTCAACAAGAGCCGTTTCTGGTTCAGGGAACCCTTCTAACTCTGCCATAGCTGGGTTTTCAATAGGCAAACCATTAGGCGTTAATTCAAGAGTTTCTGGATTAAATTTTGTTGGTAAAAGTAAAGCAGGTCCGGTTCTTTTTCCAGCGCCACGAAGTAAACCTAAGCCAATGAAAAAGGATTTCGGCTTTTCAGAATTTAAAGCAAGAGTAAATTTTTGTAATAGAGAATCTTGTTGTTCTTTACTTAAAGAGTTGATAAAAAAGTTTAAAGGAAAAATTCCTTTTTTTTCAAAAAGAGAATAAAATTCAATAGCGTCTGTGTTTAAAATAGGGGTCTGGTCTGAAAAAGAAGACAACTTTGATAAAGACAATAATTCCGCATCTGTTACGCGTAAAGATTTAATTTTGTTTAAGAAAGAGAAAACTTGTTCTTGGACCATATTTTGAATATATCCCAAAAAATGGAAAAAGCATCAAAATAAAGCATTATTTTTTCAAAAAGCAAGAAAAGTAAGTTTTTTGTATGGAATAAATGGCCTCATTTAGCGTTAAAGGGGCTTTTTTAGGGATTGAATGGGCTTCATAGCAGACTAACCCCAATAAATCTTCAATGCTTAATCCTTGCTCCAATTCGGCTCTTAAACTTTTGGAATGTTGCCTTTTCGACAATTTTTCGCCGGATTTTTCGGTTAAAAGAGGGTGGTGTAGGTAAAGTGGTGGCGTTTTTTTGCCAAGAGCTTCTAATAAGGCGATTTGTCTTGCAGTTGAATTGCGTAAGTCTTCGCCTCGAACAACAAGTCCGATATTTTCTTCTAAATCATCTACACAAACTGCAAATTGGTAGGTCCATTGTGAAATTCTGTCTTTAATTGTAAAATCACCACATTGATTTTTTGGGTTTTCTTCAAATTTTCCTAAAAGTAAATCTTCCCAAGTAATAGTTTTATCGGGAATTTTAAATCTTAAAGCAAAATCTGAATTTTTATTGATAGGATTTTTTAAACAATGCCCAGAATAAATAACTTCTCCGTCTGCATTGATAGGATTTTCTTCAAAAAGTTTCTTGCGCGAACAAGAACATGGGTAAAGTTTTTGCTTTGAAAAAAGAAGCTGTGCGTATTTTTCGTAAAGAGCCTGGCGGTTGCTTTGTAAACTAACACTTTCGAATTTAAAGCCAAACCGTTCTAAATCTTCTGGAATACTATCTATGTATTCTTTTCTTGCCCGACTTTGGTCGTGGTCTTCTATACGCAAGCGGACTTTTGCAGAAAATAAATCGGCTGCAGCAAATACAAAAAGGGCCGAAAGTAAATGGCCTCTGTGTAAATATCCTGTTGGGCTTGGGGCAAACCGAGTAAAAAGCATAATTAAAAGATAGAAATGTCTTTTTTCCTAGAAAAAGTTATTTTTGAATTTATGGGAAATAGTTACATTGGTGCGCTTCTTGCGATAATTGCTTTTGGCTCTTATATGGTGCCTCTCAGGCGTTATCCGGCGTTTTCGTCGTATGCGTCTTTAGCCGGACTTTCTGTTGGTGTTTTATTTGTTTCTTTTATTATAGCTTTAATTACAGGCACATTATCGTTTAATTTAATTGGTTTTTTGTGTGGCATTCTTTGGGTTTTTGGTGGTGCTCTTTGCTTTAGCGCAGTCCACAACGAGGCGAATTTATCGGGAACAAGTGTCCGCATGATGGGCGCTTGTATTTTAGTTTCGTTTCTTTCTGGCGTATTAATTTTGCATGAAACTATTATCATTTGGCTAGCTCTTGTTGCCATTTTAGCAATTGGTTGTGGCTTATTGCTTATTTCACCGCAAAAAGGGCAATTTTTTAAAAAGTGGCGTTCTTTAGTGGCGGGTTCTATATTCGGCGTTCATTTGCTTCCATTTCAGTTAGCTCAGATAGGCGAACTTGAATTTGCTTTCTCTTATGCCCTTGGAATTTTTCTTGCCGCGATACTATTATTCTGTTTTATACAACCAAAAGAAAAAACGCCCGTTAAACCAATAGCTCCCTGGGTTTTAAGTTTTTTGGCTGGCGCACTTTGGCTTATCGGTACACACGGTTCGTTTTGGGCAATTGACCCAGAAGGGCCATTAGGTTTTGGAATTGGTTACCCTTTAGCGCAAATGAACCTTTTAGTGAATATTGCTTGGGGAGTTTTTGCTTTTAAAGAATACCCAACATGGAAAGAACGTTTGCGTTTAGGTAGTGCCGCGTTGGTTATTTTATGTGGCGCTGTTTTGCTGACACTTTCTAAAATATTAGTTGGAAATTAAAAAGGAATATTATGAAAAAATTTTTGTTGTCTTTTTTGGTTTTGTTTTCTGTGGCTTTGGCCGATGATATAATCGCTACAGCATCAGATGGGCGCATTGTTATTTTGCATGATAACGGGCGTTGGGAATATTATCAAAACAATAAAAAAATTCGAGATGTTCGTGAATCGGCTGTCCCGCAAGATATGAAGTTTGAAGTTTCTATTCGCTATGAAAATTATGAAACGCTTCGCAAGAATATGGAAATGTATTTAACGGCATTAGAATTTTCAGAAGAAGCGATAAAAGATAGTGTAAGAACGCTCCCACGAGGTGGAATTGTGCATTTTTGCGTGCCTACAGCACAAATTCGTAAAGGCTTGCCTAGAACGTATGTGTATTCTGTTTGGAATGGTGGTAAATCGCCTGTCTTCAGAGAAACGGTTCCTGATTCTTTAGCCAAACAAAGTGAACATGCAGGAGAATCTTACCTTGTTTCTGTTCCGATTTTTACAAAAGTCAAAAAATCTGGAATGAAAGCAAGAGTAGAAAGTCAAGATGGCAGACAAACATTAGATTTTGAAGTTCCTGTGCAGTAAAATATGAAATACGCTGTTATTGATTTAGAAGCAACAGGAGCTAAGAAAAATTTAAATCGCATTATTGAAATAGGGATAGTTTTAACAGATGGCTTGAATGTGGAAAAAACATTTCAGACATTTGTGAATCCTGAAAGTGCTGTCACACCTTTTGTAGAAAAACTCACGGGAATAACTTCTTTAAAATTGAAATCAGCACCATTATTTTCTGCAATTGCAAAAGAAATAAATGAAATGCTCCAAGGGAGAATTTTTGTAGCTCATAATGTGAGTTTTGATTTTTCGTTGTTACGCGAAGAACTTTTTCGCTGTGGGATTTCTTTAAGCTTACCAAGACTTTGCACATTGAAACTTTCAAGAAAAGCATTCCCACGCTTACCACATTACAACTTGAAATATGTTTGTGAATATTTGGCGTTGCCAGAGTTTTCAGCTCACAGAGCTTTAGATGATGCTATGGGCGCTTTTGGCATTTTGCGTAAAGCCATTGAAACACATGGCGAAGAATTTGTATGGAAACAAGCCACACATAAAGGCACTTTAGCACTTAATAAATAATTTTTCACGATAATAAATTTTCAAATCGTTTTGAGTGTTGAGCAAAATTTTATTGTATATTTAGGCAAATAGTTTTTGCTCTTGTTCTTCTCTTGAAAACTAGACACTTTCACGAACAAGTTTTTTTGAAAACTTTAGCTATTTTTTTTAAAATTTTAAACAAGTGTTATTTAGAAATATTTATTATATTTTTCTCACAAGCGTCTCTTAGAGAAAATCATGAAAAATTTCATTTTATTGTGTATTTTGTTTGCAACTTTGGCAAATGCTACTGTTATTCCATTGATTGCTGAAATAAAAAACGAGCAACCTTACTCATTAGATAATAACGCGATAAGAATAAGAATTTTTAATACAAGTACCGACTCTTTAAAAGAAATGTCTTTTT